>Ga0307512_10002643_pt1 | contig 22148 bp, 25 predicted proteins | sample 14_EM_MG_FD_200267 | JGI IMG/M metagenome (GOLD analysis project Ga0307512, IMG submission 200267) | Populus trichocarpa ectomycorrhiza microbial communities from riparian zone in the Pacific Northwest, United States - 14_EM | ecosystem: Host-associated > Plants > Roots > Unclassified | place...
CAGAAAGCACTAATCAGACCAGAGGCTCGTGGGGAAATAGCTTCCGCACCAAGCCCGAGGATGGCGGAGAAATAGTCTCCGTACCAAGCCCGAGGCTGGCGGGGAAATAGGCTCCGTACCAAGCCCGAGGCTGGCGGGGAAATAGGCTCCGTACCAAGCCCGCTAAGTCTCGTGCATATCTTAGTCCCAATGGCCTGCGGGCTAAATCCCTTAGTCAACACACAGAGATCGTATCTTGACGTCTTTCTTTCCGTTAGTTTCGTCTTTAAATGCAAGTTGATATATTCTACTTCTATGACTTTGCAATCTACAAAATTTACAGTTTGTCGAGAAGTCTACCTCCTGTCTAGTCAAGTGATGATTTATACTTCAGTCTTGCTCCGGGCCACCGATGCATCAATGTGCAAAACACCCTCAGCTGATATGATATCACCACAAACAACGGGTCTTGGTATTTACCTGTCTGCTACTAGTAGGGGTGTGTCTTGCGGGTGAAAAGTACACGCTTGCAGCGATCGAGCCTTATAATCATAAAATATCACGCATCCACTACGAAACAACCGTATTCCTACAATTACCATACGTATACCTACGAGGCCGAACGCAGGCGTACGTGCCCTTACACGCTCGCACTAAGCACATCGACGTTTGTTATCACAATAGTCGAGATCTTCACAAACGCCACATAGTCAACTACTCCTACGTACACACGAACGAAAATGTGACAGATATACTCACGAAAGCACTTACTAAGGATAAGCATACGAAGTTCACGAAAGCAATGGCTTTATGGTAATAGAGGTCAGTTTAAGGTTTTTAAGGTTGTTTCACTTTTCTTTTGGGAATACGGATTTCTTTGTTTATATGGATGGCCATCCTCAGGCTACGGTAGTACTCTTTCCCTGCTCACTTTTCACGCAGAGTTTTAAGGAGGCTCCTATGGGAATCACAAGTTGCGCATCAACTTTGTTTGCTTGTTTGTTTCTTGCTCCATGGAGCGTAGCAAGGGGGGGAGTGTTGCACATATAGACCGCCTCCCGTACGTACGGCTTATGGGGTTCAGCTGAGCTGATGGGGATCATCATCCCTTGATGATGATGGTCGTTCTAGACTCAGCTAGAGATGCCAGCTGAGTGCGCATGCATGCGTACAAGGCATACTCTGAATGCCGTATATAAGATCACACGAACTCCTGTAGATTAGAATATACAAGCTTCTCTAGCAATCAGTATTTCAACATTACTCGGCTTACACGCGGGCCCGGTAGTCCAGAAACTCTCCGCCCGAAAAATCGTAGTCCGGGTTCGGGTAGACATCCGCCCGCCCCGGACGGACTTCTGGGAAGCCTGCCACAAGCCCCCCCCATCGGTCCACAACCAGAGCCATTACCATGCCAACGATAATGCGGAATCTATCAACATATAGCAGAGCTATTTTGTGCCAAAAGACTTTGAATTTGACCAAGAATTGGCAGACATATGGGGGGTGGCTGGTAGGGGAGGAAGAGGAGCAGGAGGGCTACGTACCCCAGTCGATTTTTCCACCAATTCTGATTGGAATTCAGTGCCGTCGCTGCCAGAGTCTCTTTAGCATACCCGGAGACTATTTGGGGGCATTTTGGCAGTTTCTAGACAGTGTGAAATGTCACTGGAGCGAAAATTACCTGACTTATGTTACAGTAGAGGGTCTCACTTTGGGAACCAAGAAATAGTACCACACCAAGCACTACAAATGCAACCACGATTTGTGGTGGCATTGCCACTAGACCCAATGAACTGTAGGGTTTATCAGATTTATGTTCATAGCGGTAATAGTGAATGATTACGCTGAAAAGAGCCACTGGAATTAATGCTATTAGAAACTGCAAGTGTTATGACGACCAATACTGGGGTTGACTGGTTTTCTTGCATTCACTGCGGCTCGTACATTTTTCTTGTTCCACAACTGCGAATCGCTTTCGCTAAGAGAAGTTGAAAGAAATCTAGACTGCACAATTAGGCAGTCCGATAACCTACTAGAGTGCTTATAGCAGCCGTCAGACAGTCTGCCGAGGAATATTAAATGCGGCAAGACACTTATCTGGTGTGCCAATATGAGCAGATTTCTGACATGTTCCTTTTGCTTTTGCTATTTCGAATCTTCTAGATCCCATCCGGATACTTCCTCCATGACAGATTTACACTTTGTTTTCTCCAACGCATACGGCCTATCACAGTTACGACAAACATGCAAGCAGCGAAATATTGGCTTCAGCTGTTGACGCCACAGCCTAATCAAGCTTTGCGCCACGGAGTTCACTTTAACAAGCCGAGTTATCAGTTTAGTCTCCCAACCACTGATGGGAGGATAAAATCTGGACCCGTTTCTACTCGTTTTACTTGATTTTGAACCAGTCCGTCCGGACAGTGGTGATATCGTGTGGAATTTATCCGCCGCGTGAGAACCTTATCTAATGAGTCAGTCTGACTACAAATCATTTTTGACAACTCCTATCTAGATCTACGTCTCCACTGGGGGTGCGGTGTGACACTACGCCAATGCGCATGTATCTATGTTCCGACTGAACCGCGAAGAAATCCGCTTCGCGAATAAGTCGACTGCTTCGCGAATAAGCCGGCTGCTTCCTGAATAAGTCAACTTTGTGTACCAGCCAGCTGAAGCCAGAAGCAGTTTCTGCCAGCCAACTGGTGCTGAGAGAAGTCGGCTGTATGATAAAGTAGAGAGCTTTATCACCCAGTCAACTGGTAATGTGATATGGTTTTGGTGCTGCAACCTCTTGTCTTGCAGTTAACAAACTCTCAGGGTGTGGTGAAACGGCAGAGCTAGAATAGATAGAGTGTGTAATTCGTTGTATGATAAGATGATGTGGTGTCTATCTACTCCAGAGTCTCCCAAATATATACTCCCCCGCTCAGTCCATCTCCGTTACCGCTGTATCTCCATATGCCCCTCTCCGTCTTCCCTGTATCTCCTTACACCCGCCATCGTCATCTAAAGGACTCAGTTTCTTCTCTGGCGAGTAACACGGCTTACTGAAGAATTAGTATCAGATGTCAATTGCTTCCGTTTCAAGTTCATGCTTCGATTTCCTCTGCTTCCACTTCCACCGCCTTGCCCTTCAAGTGTTGTACCCCGTCTGCTTAGTCTGACTATTCTTTGTGTTCCAAGTCCAAAACTACCCTGTTCATTATGATCCAAGTCCTCTGCAAGTGGTGGATCCTCTTCTGAAGAATCACCTGGAGCATCTGGTTGGATAGCCTGCCGCGAAATAATCGCCATTTCTGTACGCCGCTCGAGTGGACAGAGATTTCCACAGTCATGCTCATCTGCATGGCAATGAACGGAGCACTCTCGCCGATTCTTTTTGCACCGACAGCGTCCAGTGCAAATACCCTTGCAGTTACATGATATTCCAACTGACTCACTATGGGATTCTAAAGCTGCCACTGCATGCAATGTGATCTTCTTCTGAAATAATGCACGTACAGCAGGGTTTGAGGATCCAGCACCACCAATACCATCACTGCCCGCAGGAAGAGGCGGAATAATTTTGTCAAGACCATCTTGTGCAGCAGGTGGTATACGAAGGAGTGTATTGACTGGATAGTGATTGGTGAGTAAGCCATGCCTTGTAAGAAGTTGATAACGGTTTAGTCTTGATTGTTTGACGACACGGCAAAATACTCTTAAATTATTGGTTGCTGCACGATCTTCTCTCGGTATCTTGAGAGATACCAAATCACCAGGGAGGAAAACTTCGATGGTATGTTGCTTTGCAGGTTTCCGCTGCATCTTTGCCCTTTCATGTACATTTCGCAGTTGTATTTCTCGCTCGTGCTGAGTTAACAATGCTGGATCCAAAGAAATATCCTTACGTATTTGAGTATCTAACTGACTCGGAATTTCACCTAGCTCAGTCTGAAAGAAGCTCGAATTTGCTTCAGGACTTGAGGGCGGAGATGATAGAGGTGAACTTGTTTGAGAATCATTGGATTGATTGGATATATTGGAATTTACTGGTAAATCAATTAATCTGTTCTTGACTTGTTGAGCAATTTGTGGCCGTGGAGGTAGGGGTGGGGGATTGCCGAGAACCATAGGTTGACTGGAAGCTTGAATGCACGGTGGAATTGGAGGTGGCGATTCCAATGGTGTACTTTCTAATACATTGTCCAAAGTAGGTACTTCCGATTGAGATAACGGAATAGATGGTATTGAGTCGAAGTCAAATTGATAATACTCCATAAATTCCTCAATTCGTGTGAATTCATCGGTAGAGGCAGATTGCTCAATCATTTCCATTGTAGATTGTTCATCTTCAATAACAATATTGATACCTGCCACCACAGAACTATCCTCCCATCTTGGCTTCCGACCAAACATAACCTCATATGGGGTTTTGCCCGTAGTTCCATGTACAGATCGGTTTATTGCCATCGATATTTTGGGCAATGAGGAGGCCCACTTCATGCTCTTATTGTCATGCATCCAGGATCGTATACGAGTCTTCATTGTACCATTCGCTTGCTCAACAAGACCCTGAGTAGATGGATTCCGGGGCCTTCCATTAATAACTCGAATTCCAAATGACTCCGCTAATACCAGCAGTACACCTTTGAACTCTTTTCCATTATCACAATGTAGGTATTTCGGCGGTTCAAATAATCCAAGAAATAATGCCATTGACTCTGCAACCTCAACTGCACGTTTGCTCTGTAGGGCAAACAATTCTGTATACTTGCTAAAGTGATCTACAATATGTAAGATCCACTTGAATTGTCCATCAGCCTGTAAACGCATGTCGACAAGGTCAATTTGGAATCTTTCAAGAATAGAGTTGGTAATAATCGGTTCAAGTGGGCCTTTTGATTTGTTGCCGCGGTTGAGAAGACATGTCTGACATTTTCCCAATAACCATGCAACTTCCTCTTGAGAAATACCATAGTACCGCTCATGTATGCATTTGTGTGTTCTCTTATAGCCTGCGTGTTCAAGTTCAGAGTGGACTTGGCGAATGCGATCAAAAACTTCGTTTGTTGGAATCACTCTTCGTGGTTGTCCATCAGATCCAGCAATTGCCCGTTTGTGTAATGTTCCCTCGTGTATGACAAAGCCGTTGAGTGCCTTATTTCGATCATTGTACTGGTGTTGCCTCTCCTCTTCTAATCATTTTTCAGTTAGCATTTGAATTCTTCTACTATTCTCCACTATAAGTTACTTACTATTGGTTCCCACCACCTTTTCTTTCGGAAAGAGAAGCCAGTGGTAATAGGTCCGGTATTTGAGTGCACTGAACATCATTGTATTGACATGTTCTGGACTCTCTAACATCGCTTGAAACTGTAACTTTGTTTGGGCTGTAAAACCATGGTCTGTAGTTCCACCGGATATGGACATGACCATATGGGACTCAGAGGTAGATGTGGAAATTTTGAAAGTGCGGAGAAATATACTAGTAAATGGTTGTAGTGGATAAGTGGTAGAGGTTGCAAGACGATATGGACTGTATGGATTGGAAGCTTTGAATGCAGTGTAGAATTCTGATGTTTATTTTTTGAGGTTATCATAGGCCATATAGACAGCTGGCCTGCATATGAATTCATGGACATTGATCTACAAATCCGGCTGATGAGACAGCTGAAAGCCATAAGCCCATACCCATATGCCCTACAGTGTATGCCCTACAGTGTATGCCCTACAGTGTATATCCAACAGCGGTGGACTTTCTAAGTATATATGTAATACTAAACGTAAATATTTTCTTCTGCTCTATTTTCCGTATGGATACCATAAGCCCATGCCCGTATGCCCTACAGCGTATGCCCTACAAATGCGGACTATCATAGTATATATGCAACTCTGGAGTATACCCGAGGTTCACAGGCCAGTTGGCTGTATCACAAAGTAATGCACTTCATGTCCCAGTTGACTGGCAAGAACTTGGCCCAGTCAACTGGGACAAGAAGTTAACTTATTCGCGAAGCAGTCGACTTATTCGCGAAGCGGATTACTTCCCAGTTCAGTCGGAACATCTATTTAAGTACGTCGGTACTTTAGGTGTAGATGTAAAGCCGATATAGAGTAGAGTATGTGAGAACTGCCAAAGAAATCCTCCGTAGCAGGGCATTGAACCCTTGTCACCCACGATGCTATCAAATGATAGGCGGAAATATTAACCACTATATTACTGAGTATATAGCCTTATTTATCGTCAATGAGTATAAGTATGTGAGTGACGTATGCGTTTTACCCCCACATTTCACGGACAAACACAGTTCCATCACTAATACCTGGTTGAGGTGCGCTTGTGCCCTAGAGTAAGCTTTCTCTTTTTGTTTTGGCATCGCTCGATATAATTTGGTTACGAGATGTTAAAACACTTGCTTCTCTGCTTAATTTAAACATGTAACACTTAAAAGCACCAATGAAAACTAAGTCCCATGGAAACTACATCGAACATAAAGGCCATAAATCAAACCAAATACCATTGAAACATGATCCACAGCTGCCTACATAAATCATAATCACATACCATAAAATCAATCCAATCCCTAAGCCGCCTGCGCCGCGGAAATCTTCGAAACAATCTTCTCACATAGCGCACTCAAACTCTTCGCATTCGTAATCTCGAGGGTGGTTAATTCCGACCCCAACTGTAGTCTCGCCCAATTCCGAAATTCGACGGCTGCCAGCGAATCGAGGCCATACCCGGCTAATGGCTTCGCAGGTTCCATGGGCTCACCCAATCCCAAGCTACGCACAAACCACTTGTTCACGATATCAATGGCGGCAGTGAGTAGGACGGCACTATCGACCTTAGCCTTCAGCAGCAGGAAGAAAGCCTGCACATTATCGCCAGTGCCCTTTACTCCCGAGCCGGAATTGTCGCCAAAGCACAAACCGGCGAAGCGCGCGTCGCGGAGCAGGAACGAATCTTCTTTCTGGGGCACAGGAATGCCGGTGATCAGCTGCGGGGCGCTGGCAACATTGATGGGCGCGGTTTTGTGCTGCTGCAGTATCGAGAAGCGTAGGATTTTGTGCAGCAGCCCTTCGTTGATACCAGTCCAGATAGTGGTGTCGAGCCGTGCGGCGAGTGCTTCGCGCTCACTGATGTATCCAACATCTTCGATGACTCCGAGGTCGACGGTCGTGGAGGCCAGGCCGAGCGAGCGACGGTATAGCGAGAAGGCATCTAGGAAGACGTTGGCGGCCGCGTAGTTGGCTTGGCCTTTTTGTCCGACAACGCCCGAGATGCTGGACAGGAGGGTAAAGAAGTCGAGAGTACAGCTGGCTTCGAGCGCGGCCGTGTGAAGGTTCCAGGTTCCTTGGACTTTGCAATTGATGACTTGATGGAATTCTTGGACAGTCATGGAAGTGAAAATTTTGTCCTGCGTGATTTTGTTAACTGGGAGTGTCCGCACGGGGAGAATATGAGTGAAGCATACCCTGAGCACCATGGCTCCTTGAATCACTCCGCCAATTGGCTTGGTGGACTCGCAGAATGTACGCTTGACATCTTCAAGAGAAGACACATCACCTACTACGAGGTCCACATGAGCGCCGAGAGCGCGAATGTTTCGTAACACGGCCTGGGACTTCTCGTCGTCATGGCCGCTCCGAGACATGACAGCCAGGTGCTTGGCACCATTGCGGGCCATATATATTGCCAGACTGCCGCACAGCCCTTTGAGACCACCGATAATGAGATAGGAAACATCCGGTCTAAGAGCGAACTTCCTTGGTGCGGATCGGATCTATGATTGCTTTAGTACTTCAGGTGAGGGTAAGGGGAGAATATGATCGACCTACCGGTGCCTGCACCTTGCTCTCTGGGCCATTTGATATGACGATCTTACCGATGTGACTACCGCCACGCATAAAGCGGAAGGCGCCTGGAATGTCGTCGAATGGGAAGATTTTGATAGGAGAAATTGGTTTGACGTGTCCCTGTGCAATCAGGTCGAAAAGTCGGGACAAGAGGCTGTATTATTAATAACGTCAGTTGTCGTTATCATCCAGGTTTCCAAGTTGCGAGGCGAGGAGACATACTTAGCTGTCAGCGAGTCTGAAATACTCTTGTGAGACATATCAATAGCACGATATGAGGCGTTGCGGTTGAATGGTTCCATGGAAAGGCTGTTCCGATCAAGAATGTCTTTCTTTCCAATCTCGACCATAGTGCCGTGGTCAGCAATGCATCTCCACGATGCATCTAGAATATCGCCTGTCAGAGAGTTCAGGATAACATCGACACCTTTGCCTTCTGTCATTGCCATAAGTTGTGGGACGAAATCTGTAGATCTCGAGGAAAAGATATGTTCGGAGGGAATTCCGAAGTTATTTTGCAAGAAGTCACGTTTCTCTTGGGTGCCCACGGTTGCGTAGATCTCTGCTCCAATGTATTTACACAATTGGATGGCAGCAATACCCACACCACCGGATGCGGAATGGATCAAAACGCTCTATATGTAACTGGATTAGCTGCCATATCTTCAGATGTGGTTTAGCGATGCTTACTTGACATTTCTTCGTATTGGCAATGTCCATGAGGCCGTAGATTGAAACTAAGTAAACACAAGCCAGTGTAGCAGCTTCTTCAAACGACATATCGTCGGGTAAGAGATGAACACCATCAATCGAGCACGCAACCCTGTTGGCAAAGCTTCCTTTTTTGTGAACAAGGACACGCTGTCCAACCTTGAAGTTTCCTACGCGTTTGCCAATTCGTCGGATGATTCCTGCTCCTTCGAGTCCTAGCAGATACTGATTCTCTGGCACGATACCCATAGTGACTGCTACGTCCTTGAAATTCAGACCTGCTGCAAAAATCTCGACCTCAACAAAGTGGTCTTCAAGCGGAAGTTCTTCGGTCGACACCTCACCAAAATGCAGCGACTCGAGAGTACCCAGACGTTCAGCTCTCATTCTAACGGTGTTCGGATGGTCGTGCAAAGATTTGACCACGAGTTCAGCACCATTGGTATCGTCCTTCTCAGCCTGGTTGATCGGATCGTCGGGCAAGACACGGCTGACGTGGATCACCCCGCATCTCTCGACAAATTCATTCTCGATATGTGATTTCGGTATGGGAAGTTTGAAAGTCTTGAGGACACGGTGAATTGCCTCAGTAGTAGTCGCGGAACTCGGGTTGGTAGATTCGACATCAAGGGTCGTCAGAACAATGCTCGGATCTTCAGCGCGTATTGTACGTGCAAGGCCGTGGATGAGAGCGTGGTCGGGGTGGGTGACGTTGAGCTGCGAGCCGGAGGTGACCCAGAGGATCTTACACTCGAGGTTGATGAGGCGCTGGACCGCTTGCCATTGGTTGTCGTTGACGTTTGAGAGAACTGGGGCAAAAATCTCGTCCAAGACGAGTACAGTGCTCTTTGGTTGAAGGTCGATGAATGGGAGCGAATGCTCGGATATTTGCCATCCACGACTTGTGAGTACTTCTTTGATAGGTGATGTAGTAGCTTCGGCATTTTTCGAAAAGTGGACCAAATTAATAAGGCCACCAGAATGAGACACACTAGAAAACTGCTCCGATTGAGCAGTGGAAAGATAGGCCGAATTGAATGCATCGTTCGATGGAGAAATGTCTGGAATTTTGAGTGTAGTGATGAAGCCATTGGCAAGGAACATTCTAGTTGGGTTTACCTCTCCAGGTACAATTACGGCACTAGCTGTACCCAGGCCCGAATCCGATCCTGAAACTAGCACTCAAGTTAGTCAAAGCTGATGCTGCCTTAGGGTTAGGGTCCGGAGATCCATTCGGAAACCTACCGGACAAGCTCTTTTCGGTGTCGAAGCCATTGGAAAGCATTGCTTGAGTATTAACTTCGCCATCCACAACCACCGCACTGTCAGATCCCGAATCTGAGGCTGCAGTTCAAAACCCAAGAGATTGCTGCGTAGAGAACTCACCAGTTGTGCTCCTTTCCAGAAGCAAGAAATGGCCTCCGTCGTTCAGTAGACAACGCACATTCTTAACCACATTTTCCAAATCTAAGTCGACCAAAGTAGGCTTATTGAAGTCAGTTACAATATGAATCTAGGTGTAACTATCTCAGAAGAACTCACAAGCTTAACAATAACGAGATCGAAATCAGTTTCGCTCGGCACAAACTCATCGGCATTCGCAAGGTCCACAAGACTAAACTCGGCGTTCCCTTGTGATGCATACTTTTCCTGAACAGCTATCAAACCAGCAGGGGTTGTTGACGCGAGGTGATATGCACGGCTAGCTGCCCTGGATGATTTATCAAAGGGGCCTACACCCTCCAACCATACACTTCCCGTGTCATTCGGCGCAGTATTGATCTCCATGACTTTTAAGTTTGGCTTCTTGTGCGCGATGACGTCAATCACATTGTTGAGTTCCGTCCAAGACTGACTATCATCTTCATATTGTGTAACACCGAAGGTCCAGTGGGTGGCAAGCTCTTGTAGGTTGTCCTGCGATAGGAACGTAGAATCTGGTTTCCAAGTGACGCGTGTATAAGTGTGAGCAGCATGGATATCGTCGCGAGTATCCAGCTTGTGATAACGCAGCCCCGACATCTGAAACAACAACTTGCCAGTGGTGGGATCATAAACCCGGACGTTTGACTTGTAGCTCTTGGCCTCTTCAGGACGTCCAACTCCGATATAATCAGACGAAGTGACTGCCATACCGGTGTCGGATCGTGTTGACGGGGTGTTGATGATAACCTCATCTACGATCGCTGGGATCAGGACGGTGTTAACACTGCTTCTGTGTCCTGCCCAAAGGGATGCCGCCGCGGATTGCAGACATCCATCGATACACACAGGATGCATTGGATATGATGATTGGTTGAAGGCCGAAGGAGGTTCAGTAAGAGATAGGATAGATCGACTTTCTCGCGAGCCAGCTACTGACTCTACTTCTAATTGCTTTTGGAAGAGGGGTCCAAAGCTATATCCAGTATCTTGCATGGACTTGTACCACAGTCGACCGGGAGTCGGGTATTCAAGTGGCCTTATATCTATCTTTGATGCGACTGTCTCATTTATTAGCCCCTCTTGTTAGAACAGCTTAAGGAAGAAGGGAATATACCTGGCTCGGTGTCATCCTTAAGACAAATTAGACCCCGACTGTGCTCATTCCAGACATCGTCCGTCAGAGACGCAACCATGAACTCATGCCACAAGTCTTTCGTTCCTGATACCGGGGTCAGAGACAGCATTACCTTGTGTCCAGCGCCTTCTTGTAGAACTAAAGCTTTTGGAAATGTGACATTGCGGAGTTTATAGCAGTCTCTGTTGGTTTGGTTTTTCCCCTGAATAAGACCGAGGGCGACACTGGATTGGTAGATGGCTTCTACCGCCATGGCCATGTATCCAGCAGCTGGAAATACGATCTCTTGTCCCATCTAAGAATTGTAGTTAGTGAATAAGTATTGCTGAGCCATGGTTGCTACTTACACTGTGATCCTTCAACCACGGCAAGTCCTGAATCCGCAAAATTTTCTTCCACGAGGGCGTGTTCCAAGACGTGCCCAAGATCTTGCTGCCCAACAGATCGTGATGGTGGAACTTGCGGAAACGCCAGTCTTTGCTTGACTCGCTCTCGTGCCAGTACTTCGTTGAATGGTTCCACACGTAGTTTGGAAGGTCAATGATGACCGATGGGCTTTCGGAGTCATTCTCATCGCTGTTGACTTTTGCGAAGTCGATGGAACCACCCTCTATAAATAGCTTGCCTGCCACATCATACAATGCCTTGATGGAGTCTGGACCACGCTTGGAAGCTGCGACATACTGTACGGACGAGCCTCGTCCTGTAATTGCTTTCTTGATTTGTGAGATCGGTCCGGCGAGGGCACCGCTTGGCCCAATCTCGATGAGGAAGTCTGCGCCGTCTTTCTGGGAGACCATTTCCTTAACAGCCTGGTCGAAACGTACAGGAGAAACCATGTTGCTTTTCCAGTACGCAGCATCGCAAGCCCGGTCTAACGCATGGCCGGTGACCGAGGAGAACATAGTCACATTCTTCTTTGCCTGTGATTTGCAGTTGCATGTATTCTTATAGAGCAGATCTTCGTAACACTCGGCAATGTCGGCCATGAATGTCGAATGGTAGGCCAGATTGACTAGCAATAGTCGAGCAAAGTGCTTATCTTCGTGAAGGCTCGTCTTGACTTTTTCCAACTCGGTAAGATTCCCTGAGAGCGTGACACTGCTGGGACTGTTGAAGCATGCGATTTGTACTTGGCCTGCAGATGCCTCAAGGTATGGTTGAACAGCATCTGGTCCAAGACCAACAGCAAGCATACCTACGTCGCTGGTACTAGTAGTATTGTCCTTTTGCACATCGGCGGCAGCTTGGCCTCTGTAGTAGGCAACCTTGATTGCTTCCTCCGGTGTAAGGAGGCCTGCAGCGGCGGCAGCAGCGATTTCTCCTGAAGAGTGGCCCATGACGCTTTGCGGATTCACACCCCAGCTCTTGAGAATATCGAGGATCACCAGCTGAAGAGCGGTGACCAACGGTTGAGAGAAAGTTGGAAGGCGGAGATGTTCTGGGGACCGAGGCTCCACAAGTTCGTCTGTACATTGTCAGGCGCACCATAAAACGTTAACATTACAGGGAGAGAGCACAGGGTGACTTACTTATCAGTGACCAGAGTGGAGGAGTGGGAAGGCTCTGAAGCACACCATCGAGATGCTCAAGCAGTCTCCTGGCAGCCGGGAATGTCTCGACAATTCCTTTACCCATCTGGGACCACTGAGCACCCTGTCCGGTGAACACAAATCCAATTCTCGGAGTATTGTCTGATATCTTGCCAGAAACCAAGTCACCTTCAGTAAAAGTAGTGTTGTCGCTAATTACATATCCTCGGTGGAAGTGACGGGTTCTCCGTTCAGAAAGTGTATAAGCCAAGTCGCGCAATTTGATATCCACATTTGGGTTGACTAAGTGCCTATTGAGGGCCTTGAAATACTCCTTGAGTGAAGCCTCATCGTTGGCCGAGAAGACGAGTGTGGAGAGTCGTGAGGAGGCGGCATCATTATTACCAAATAAGTCGGTTTCTTCAGTGATATAAGACGAAACATGGCGCTTCGTCGCATTGTCCAAGGCGGTATTCGCATCATCCAAGATCACGTGTGCATTTGTGCCACCATACCCGTAGGAACTGACGCTAGCCCGTCGAAACGGTACCTCGGGCCATGGAATTGAGGTTCTCGAGGGGCGGACACGAAGCGCCTTAAAGTCAACTGAAATTATAATTAAATTAGAGAGTGTGAAAAATTAATAGCTCAAGGAGGTGGTTTCTATAAACTTACTCTTGGGATTTGGCGTGATGAAAGTGGGATTACCAGGAATGGTTCCATTTTCTATCGCAAGAATAGCCTTAATCATCCCGGAAATTCCAGCCGCTGGTTCTGAATGTCCCAGATTGCTCTTGATCTATCATTTTGCAGAATACGAATCAGCAGATGCTCAAAGTATGGGTTAGGGTTAATAGGATGGAGTAGTCAGACTACATACCGATCCAATGATCAAAGGTTTATCCTCCGGCCTCGTCGCAGAAAACACTGAAGAGATACCGGAAACCTCGGTAGGGTCACCAGCCTGGGTACCGGTTCCATGGCATTCCAGATAGCTCGTGCTGTTAAAATCAACAATTCCGGCATTCGCATAAGCCTGTCGAATGGCCGCCGCCTGAGCTTCCGCGCTAGGACTAGCTATTCCAGGAGTCCAGCCATCGCTGTTGGTAGCTGAACCACGAATAACAGCTCTGATTGGATCGCCGTCCCTGATTGCATCGTCAAGACGCTTCAGGATCACGGTGTTTACTGCCTCCGATTTGATGTAGCCGTCGGCCTTGATGTCGAAGGTGTGGCATCTACCAGACATCGACGCGGCGCCACTCATTGCGCTGAGGTCCATGTTGTGCTCGGGACTCAGGTACAGATTACAGCCAGCAACAATGGCTCCATTGATCTCTCGGGTTTGCAAATACCGGCAAGCAATATCTACTGCTACCAAGCTGCCAGAGCATGCCGTGTCTACCGTTGTACTGTAAATCATGCAAATTAGCTTTTGCGTCAGGGTTTCAATACAGAATGGCGTGCCTTGTCCCCTTGATATTCAAAAAATGACTGATTCTGTTGCTCAACATGGCTCTACCAATGCCAATTGTGACAGAAGGGGCTCGGTCTTCGGGGTCGCGGGACTGCATATCGGTGTAATCTGAACGTAAAGTCAATTCCGGCAGGACTAACTGTCAGTGCCATTCATACCTGAAGCATAGGAACCCACGAAGCACCCAAACTTCTGGCCGCTCAAAGCCTGAAGAGTGATACCCGCATTCTCAAGACCCTCATAGACGACTTCAAGGAGCTGACGCTGCTGAGGATCCATTGCAACCGCATCGACTTTCGAGAGCCCGAAAAACTGTGCATCGATGTCCTGTGGATCAATATTCTCGAGGAACATTCCGCCCGGCGATCTCATGGTTCTGGGTTTGTGGGAGCCATCGGAGTGGCCTTTGAAGCTGAACCGTGTGTCTGGAGGTTGGTTGCTGGCGATTCCACCGCGCTCCAGAAACTCCCACAGCGCCGCCGGGGAGTTGCTGTCGCCCGGAAGTCGACAGGCGAGACCAACAACAGCGATGGATTCTTGCGTATAGGTCTGTTTGGAGTTGGAGGAGGGTGTCATGCCACTCGATTGAGCAGAAACGCCGGAATTGTGGATTGTCATTCCGTTGAGGTTCTATCAGGATAATGTTTTTGTAACTCAGATGGTTTAGAATGTAAGAAACTATAGTTGTTGCAAGAAACGGTTCCCACCAGACAGTGAGAACTGTACTTATACACTTTTTCCTCATCATCTATCTTCGGCAGATCGTTTGCCCCGGAATATCTGCAAGGATCTCAAAAGGTTTATCTCGTGCCCAGTAGTGGTGAAAATAAAATTCGACCAGCTGCGAGTTTGCGAGATCGTGGCTAGACAAACTGGGAACGAGAGAGAATCAAAAGGTTGTGAAACCGTGAGATACCGGTGGAGTTTGCTAATTACAGTCAGCCCTAGCTATACCGGACCCCTGTCTATAGCGGTCGAAATACAGTGGATTATGGGCGTTCGTTATAGCAAGGGTTGACTGTATATGCGGAGATAGATACTAGTGCAACAGAGAAACGGGTGGGGGCAGCACGTGGGGAGCTACTACTGAAGATAATGAGAAGGCTGCCGCTTCATGAAACTGCGATTTCGCCGATTCATTCTAACTTATATTTGTTGTTGTGCTGAGATCATGGGTGTCAAATCGAACGCTATTAGAGTGAAGTACTATTACACTGAGATTCCCGAACGGAAGCTGTATGGGAAACAAAGCGCAAGGCAAGATGTTCTCTCATTTATTACACGTTGTCATCTGAGAAAACCCATCGGCTTGGTGCGTTGTGGTAATATCTATCTATACTCGTCGGATTTTCAAGTCTCCAGACACGTCATTAAAGGGCCCTTGGCGACACATCAAATTACAATGACTACTCATCTAATTACCATGACTACACGTTAGTCGATTTGCTACTAAACAAAACCAGTACCAGCTGTAGAAGCAATGAAGTTCAGGAACATATACTCCTCTGCGCTACTATGAAATGCGCTGGTGATTTCAGGCTACAGGGCACCAAGGCGGGCATGCTGGCAGTAAGATCTCGATATAATCTATTCTTATCCAAGTTGTCTAATGAATGCCAAGGGTGTCCGGAGACTTGAAAATCTGGGAGTACACCGCATATCCCCGCTACCGGCGGTTAACAGTATATGGTACGTCAATAACCCGCAATAGGCAACTGTACCCAGTATAACATTCGCCTGTAGATTTCATCTAGTGGACAGGGTCAGCCAAAGTCCATCGCGCGAGGGCCACCATTTGCATATCATCCTTGGCAAAACCTAGTTCGATCTTCCAACCCAGGACAATGTGCAGATATCTGACTGCCTACGGATGCCTACATGTTTTTGATATCGATAGTATCCTAAGTTGGGAGATCTGATTTATAGATTTGTAAACCATTTATAATTGTAGCTGCCGCGCCGGTAAAGATCAACTACGGGAAAGGCCGGGATGGCTTACAGATATCTTCAATCTCACCAGATTTTTGGAATGCTTGAGTCACAAATTCAGGCTTCCCATGAAATAGACCAGCTTGGTTATGAGCGTCCGAACATATACATCGGTCTAATGGAGTCAGCATAAAATTAAGTGGCAGCTAGGAGACTCTTGATAAGTCTCTCTCGATGCCCCAGCTTACAGATAGCCTGATTATGGTTCCCCTAAGCTGCAGATTACCTGAACCAGCTCTCACTTCCGGCTTTAGTGCAGACTGCGGCATATCCGACCATGTTTGTCGCTTGATTTCACTTCATCCGGAATGTCTATGATAAAACGGCGAGGCGTTTCCGGTGAAGACTGATTCGAATGATAAGGAAGCAATATCAAATCATTATGTACACGGGGTATGGGTATGGTTTTGTGCCATCTGGAAGTCCTAGGCGGATCAGTTTGGATGTTTCTAAGTTCACGGATAGAGTAGGCAGAAGAGCAATGGAATTCCGCTCCCCATTCATCCTTAGAATTTATATGTCTCCCTTCATCTCATCTCATTCCACCTCCACCACATTAAAGCAAGTCTCAATCCACCCAATCAAGCTACTTTTTATTTTTCATTCTATTGCCCAAATTGCAATGCTACCCACCGAAGAAGTAACTTTCAAAACGCTCGATGGCCTGAGTCTTTGTGGGCGACTGTACCCGGCAGCCTCTCGGGGTCCGGGAATTGTCATTACCCCCGGCGTAAGCTTCCCTCACTATTCTCCGTGTCCTCATATCACCGGGTGGCTGATGCGGTACTCAGTTCAACTGCGTTAAAGAAATGTTTGTCCCTGACGTCGCCGCCTACTTCCAATCCAATGGCATCACGGCTTTAATCTACGACCCGCGCAGCACCGGGCTCTCCGACGGTGCCCCACCTAATGACATTGACCCTGTGAAGCAAACCGAGGACTATTCCGACGCTCTAACCTTCCTCTCCGGACTGTCTATAGTCGATCCCAGCCAACTCGCATTCTGGGGAATGTCGTTCGCGGGCACTGTGTCCCTCTGCGCTGCATCGCTGGATAAAAGAGCGAAGGCTGTGATTGCCGTGTGTCCACTCACGAAATTTGAGTACACGCCCGAGAAGCTTCCCAGGGTCCTTTCGAAGGCGATGCAGGACCGCGCCTCGCAGATAGCGGGCAACGCGCCGCTGTATCTGCCGATGCTCACGGCGGCGGGAGAGAACCCTGCTGGCTTCGGTATTGGCGTTGATAAGGAGAAGTACTCGGTGATTGTCAATGCGGGGAAGGAATTAGCACCGAATCATGTCAATCGCACGACGATACAGACGTATTATAAGATGCTGATGTGGCAGCCCTTTACGCTCTGGCGTCACCTGGACCCGATGCCGGTGATGTTTGTTGTGCCGGAGCTGGATAGGTTGAGTCCGCCGGAGGTGCAGTTGGGGTTGTTTCAGACGCTCAAGGGACCGAAGAGATATCATGTGGAGGCAGGACGGGGGCATATGGATATTCTGGAGGGAGAGGGCTTTCAAAGGTTGATGCAGAGGCAGGTGGAGTTTTTGAGGGATGCATTGGACGGGAAGGTGGAGAGGGGGGAAGTGGAGGAGTAAGCTTAAAGTTATGTGGCGATTTCGAGAGCTAGATGTAGAGTAAGAGATTGATGGGATTATTGCCATGATTCAATCTATCTAACATTGTTGTTTTCCCCACGAAATAGAAATGATCACTGGAGGATAAGAGTATCCGGCGCATGCGGCTAACATCCTACGCAAGGCGTTAGATTAAGCCTTTTGGCGGTATTATGGCATGCATTAGCGCTCACGGTGGAAAACGATGATCCGTCCCGATTGGAGTCGCAGGTTGGGGGAGTATTGTCACTTGGCACCCTGGTAATTGTTAGCGGCCAAATGTATGCGTGCTCTGCAACCATGTCTGACACCTCACTTCCGAACCCTTGTTCAATTCAGTAACTACAACCCCCACCAAAACCCTTCAAAATGAGTTGCACATTACAAGCTCGACCTATACACAACCTTACCCACAAAGTGCTGCAATTGCAACAGAAAACATAAGAATTAGCACTCTTATTGTAGATGTGCCACTCCATTTTATTCATGTAATGGCTTAAGTTATGCTTGAACTTTTGAATACTCCAAAGACAAACACTTCTGTGATTCTAGATAGGCGATAGGAGTGGAAGTGGGGCTTCATGGAACTTTTGTGTTTTATGGAGGGTTTTTGCTGCTTGGATGTTGTGGAAGATGAAATTTCGGGACTGTTGCAAACATCCAGAGCACGCATACATTTGGCCGCCAACAATATCTACCCCAAAAGAGAAATTCATGAAGACGCACATACCCACATAGATATCCTGTTTCAGATTATATATTTCCGTATTAATTAAGAATAACCTAGGTCTTTGTGCTATCTCCAAAATCCATTCTTGCGTAATTACACAAACAAAATTCACATCGTTACCAAACCTGCCATTAGAAATACCGCACTGTCTGTTCTTCACACCACCTCCAAAACGCTTCCGCCTCTCCTGTCCCCCCCTCCTCCCTCCCCTTTAACGCCTTCACAATATCCTTCCTCGGCTGTGGATGCCACCGTCCCCAGGGCACAACATACCTGCCTCCATCCGCTATTGTCACCTCCTCACTTAATCCTGTCCATAGCCCCGTATAAGCCCCTAACTTAGCATTATGCAACACCGGGCTAGTCAAGATCTGTGCAATCTTCGGAGCCTTGTCCCAAATCTTCGTCCTCAGATTCCCCGGATTCTGCGTGAGGCTGACAATCCCGTCCCCGCCAACCTTCGACGCAAACTCGGACGCCAAAAGCCAGTTCCCCGCTTTCGACATTGCGTAGTTGCGGTTTTGGTCTGAGGTAGGCGCAGAGAGCTCGGGAATAGAGATGCCTCCGGTGGGAGCCTTCGCGTCCACAAGCATTGAAGACGTCCACACGATTCTAACGCTATTTGCGGGGGCGGCCATGGCTGCAGCCCGCAGCTGCGGGAGAAGAAGTTGCGTGAAAAGGAACGGGCCGAGACAGTTAGTGCCTATCTGCAGCTCGTGTCCTTGTTTGGTTGTGCTTCCAACCGGGGGTGTCGCGACGCCAGCGTTATTCCACAGCACGTCGAGGCGCTCTTCCTGCGCCGCGAATGCTTCAGCGCTATTTTTAATGGTTGAAAGGTCGCCCAGATCTAGTTGCAAGAACTTGAGTTCGCCCGAGGAGGTGGAGACTGATTTTGTGATCTCTGCGATTGCGGCGGTGGCGTTGGAGGCAGAGCGGGAGGCCATGTAGACACGCGCTCCAGAGGAGTACAGAATTTTACAGAGCTCGTAGCCGACGCCTGAGTTGCCGCCGGTTACCAGGAATATCTTCCCGGATTGCAGAGGGAGGTTTGCTTCGGTGAGAGAGGGCGCGGCAGGGCGGAGTTGCGACCAGTAGGTACAGAGGGCAGTCATGGTAGAAGTTGTTGTGGAGCTGGTCGCAAGGTGAGGAAATAGGGTGAATGACTATATTCGGGACTCTTTTTCGATTTACGCTCGAGAAATATACAGTTAAGTAAGCGCTACCCCGATACCGGTGACGGTGAAGATGCTGTCGGAACTCCGCGGCTGGGGCCATGTGCCGGAAGCCCGGGGCTTTCGTTTGAGATCCTTCCGTAGCAGTGCGGCAGTTGTCGGGATGGACTGAAAATAGACTTCCACAGTACGTGTAGCTGCCGGTTCTTGCTTCTGTTGGCATGTCCGCTTATTATAACGGTGAGAATGAGCAGAAGCTTCCACAACAAGTAAAGTATTAATGATGTATGTATATCGGATTGATGGTAAGTATTGGCCTGTGGTAGTAACTATCGGACGTATGGTGTTAGCACGAGTTGGTGAACTAGGTTAGGTTCGGGCTAGAGCGAAACACCTGTTGGAGAGAGTCGGCAATTGTATTGAAGTTTCAGTAATTGAACATCATCAACACACTAACAACCTCGTCATCTCTTACGACATCCACGGGGCCTATCTTTGGCTCGAAATACACATCTCCTTTCAATGAAACTGAGCTGTGTTGCAAAAATTTTGCATCTTGACACTACGAGAGGTATATAGAATATTGTCTTCAACTTTGATCTCTCAACCGTACGTTAATAAGACCATTCGTTAATGAAGCTTTTCTTTTCACGACATTTTCTATTGGGACATCGACATAACTTTTATCCGTTTTAGATCGCAATGCATCGCTATTTCCTGTGAAAACAATCTGCTAATGGGGAAAAGAACTAGAAATGTTATGTGTGACCCAAGTGCATGAAAAAGTGTTTTGCTACAAGTAGCAAGTTCCTACTTACCGGGCTGCAGCTTGATAGAAGATTGCAATCCCTTGCCTTGTCCACAGGATCTCCGGGATTCCGCTGTCAGACGCGAGTATGCTAATCTAATCGAGGCACGCCATGTGATACCTCGGGTAAACCACAGTCATAATTTCTCGCCCTATCGATTGTGGGAATCTTCAGGCGGAAGCCCCCCCATGTCTAATCTGTGCTCCGAACGTTCGGACTCTGATGAATCTTAAGACAATCCTCACCGGGCGCGTGCCTTGTCAGATCTGGATATCAATGGCAGAGGACTCCTTAAACCGGAGTAGCGGATATTTGAAATTTAATGTTACACATATTTAAACTTCCCATAGTCTGTCGAAAGTTTTTTTGACCATTCAGTTCGAAATCGATTTTCTATTTCTCAATAACCACCATGGAATTCGCAAACACTTGATAGAGCTGTTAAAATTAAGTCTATAGATAGAGTCTAACGTTAACAAAGGGATTTTTCAGTGGTGAGAATAGGGGTCAAAGAATCGGGTTTCAAACACTCCGGTTCAAGGATCCCCCAGCATGTCTTAGATTCAGCGGTACGAGCCGACGAGCCGACGAGCCTAGCCCCCTGCGAGTATGCATATCATAGTAGCTTTCCCTCGCTTATAATCCTGGTGGTGAGCGTGACAGCATTCTTGGTGGGCATTGCAATCGTGTCCCTTCATTCAACAACGCATTCTAGAGATCCAATTGTAATGATTCGCCTCACCGATCTTCAGTTTACTAGGAGGGCACAGGGTCAAGGAGCTTATGGACATAATCTCGAGGGAGCCCGGGAAAGGCGCCGGGAAGAATAACCAATGACCTCAGCGGCTCCAATATGATCAGTTTTCGCATAAACCCCAGTTAAACCTGCGAAAGCACCCCACTTACCGACAATGTGCAGCCCCCGGTGAGTATGTTGTGGTACGTACCGCGGAGTTCCATGACAGCTGCAGGCGAGGCAGAAGATATAACCTTGTATCGCGTAGCGAGACGCCAGAAATGTTTTCTTTAAGCGCTGGGGTCACACAACGGCGTGGCTGGACTTCCTGCTTCTATCATCCTTGTCGAGATATCATGCGGGTTTGAATGGCGGATCTTGTACTACACCACTCGATATCAGATTCGAAAGCCGTACCTAGTTAACTCGCAACATGCAACGGCTCTGGCATTTCAGAGTTTCTTAAGAAGTTCTAGATTCAGCTACGGTAGTTTGTAGGTCTGTAAAAGCTATCAGCTAGCGTTGCTGCGGCGCAGTGAATTTCCTATTGAACTAGCGCAGCAGTGACTGGACCACTGATTCATGCGGTAGAGCAGTGACTTCGCCAACGATGAGGATCTGTAGCCAATCTCCGAGCTTCTGCTAGTTTGAATTACCGACTTCACTGCATACAGTAATTATATGCTGATGTTTTTGTACCTAGGCCACGACATTGTTCACCATCCATTTCACCGGGGTTGTGATTCATAAACAAAATCGAATATTTCCGGGTATCCATCCCAAGCGCTGGGGATAGGACTTCCCAGTGTATCTAGTCTACCTTACTGTTTCTCGAGGACGAGCTTAGAACACTGCCAGCCTCACGCAAGCAATGTACCCCCACTTGAGCGTGGGCTTTGTTTATCTCTTATCGAGTAGAGCCTGCCGTAGCAACCAGAATATAACACAGATATGCACGAAAAGCCGGGGAGCTTTTTTTTGGG
>Ga0307512_10002644_pt1 | contig 22139 bp, 19 predicted proteins | sample 14_EM_MG_FD_200267 | JGI IMG/M metagenome (GOLD analysis project Ga0307512, IMG submission 200267) | Populus trichocarpa ectomycorrhiza microbial communities from riparian zone in the Pacific Northwest, United States - 14_EM | ecosystem: Host-associated > Plants > Roots > Unclassified | place...
GCTTTCCCGACGGTTTGCGCGCCGTATTGCTCTGCGGATGACAGCGCATCGCTCCTTCGTCCGCTCGCCAAAGGCTTTCACGGTTTGCGCGCCGTTTTCCTCAGCGGATGGCAGCGCATCGCTCCTTCGTCCGCTCGCCAAAGGCTTTCACGGTTTGCGCGCCGTTTTCCTCGGCGGATAGCAGCGCATTGCTCGTTTTTCTCCTCGTCAACGTCTTTCGCGGTTTGCGCGCCGTTTTGCTCAGCGGATGGCAGCGGATTGCTCATTCTTCCGCTCGTCAACGTCTTTCACGGTTTGCGCGCCGTTTTCCTCAGCGGATGGCAGCACATTGCTTGTTCTTTCCCTCGTCAACGTCTTTCGCGGTTTGCGCGCCGTTTTGCTCAGCGGATGGCAGCGGATTGCTCGTTCTTCCGCTCGTCAACAGCCTTCCCAACAGTTTGCGCGCCATTTTGCTCAGTGGATGGCAGCGGATTGCTCATTCTTCCGCTCGCCAAAGGTTTTCCCGGTTTGCACGCCGTTTTCCTCGGTGGATAGCAGCGCATTGCTCGTTTTTCTGCACGTCAACGTCTTTCGCGGTTTGCGCGCTGTTTTGCTCAGCGGATGGCAACGGATTGCTCGTTCTTCCACTCGTCAAAAGCTTTCCCGACAGTTTGCGCACCGTTTTGCTCAGTGGATGGCAGCGGATTGCTCGTTCTTCCGCTCGTCAACAGCTTTCCCGTCAGTTTGTGCGCCGTTTTGCTCAGTGGATGGCAGCAGATTGCTCATTCTTCCGCTCGTTAACGTCTTTTGCGGTTTGCGCGTCGTTTTCCTCAGTGGATGGCAGCACATTGCTCGTTCTTTCCCTGATCAACGGCTTTCACGGTTTGCGTGCTATTTTGCTCAGTGGATGACAGCGCGTTGCTCATACTTTCGCTCGTCAATGGCTTTCACGACAGTTTGCGTGCCGTTTTGCTCTGCGGATGGCAGCGGATTGCTCATTCTTCCGCTCGTCAACAGCTTTCACCACGGTTGGCGTGCAGTATTGCTCAGTGGATGGCAGTGGATTGGTTATTCTTCCACTTGTCAACGGCTTTTACCACAGTTCGCGCGCCGTATTGCTCAGCGGATGGCAGTGGATTGCTCATTCTCCTGCTTATCAACAGCTTTCCCGACGGTTTGCGCGACATATTGCTCAGCGGATGGCAGCGTATTGCTCATTCTTCCGCTCGTCAACGGCTTTCACCACGGTTCGTACGCAGTATTGCTCCGCGGATGGCATTGGATTGCTCATTCTTCCGCTCGTCAACGGCTTTCACCACAGTTCCAGCGCCGTATTGCTCAGCGGATGGCAGTGGATTGCTCATTCTTCCGCTCGTCAATGGCTTTCACCACGGTTCGCGCGCTGTATTGCTCAGTGGATGGCAGTGGATTGCTCATTCTTCCTCTCGTCAACGGCTTTCACCATAGTTCATGAGCCATATTGCTCAGCGGATGGTAGTGGATTGCTCATTCTTCCGCCCCTCAACGGCTTTCACCACGGTTCGTGCGCAGTATTGCTCAGCGGATGGCAGTGGATTGCTCATTCTTCCGCTCGTCAACGGCTTTCACCACGGTTCCAGCGCCGTATTGCTCAGCGGATTGCAGTGGATTGCTCATTCTTCTGCTCGTCAACGGCTTTCACCACGGTTCCCGCGCCGTATTGCTCAGCGGATGGCACTGGATTGCTCATTCTTCCACTCGTCAACGGCTTTCACCACGGTTCGCGCGCTATTTTGCTCGGCGGATGACAGCGTGTTGCTTATACTTCCGCTTGTCAACGGCTTTCACGACAGTTTGCGCGCCGTTTTGCTCAGCGGATGGCACCGGATTGCTCATACTTCCACTTGTCAACAGCTTTCCCGACGGTTCGCGCGCCGTATTGCTCAGCGGATTGCAGTGGGTTGCTCATTCTTCCGCTCGTCAATGGCTTTCACGACGGTTCGCGCGCTGTATTGCTCAGTGGAGGCCATCGTAATTCTCATACTTCCGCTCGTCAACGGCTTTCCCGACGGTTTGCGTGCCGTTTTGCTCTTTGGATGGCAGTGCATCGCTCGTTCTTCCGCTCGTCAACGACTTTCACGACAGTTTGCGCGCCGTTTTGCTCAGCGGATGGCAGCGGATTGCTCTTGCTTCCGCTCGTCAACTGCTTTCACGGTTTGCACGCCGTTTTGCTCAGCGAATGGCAGCGGATTGCTCATCCTTACGCTCTTAACAGCTTTTCCGAAGGTTTGCGCGCCGATTTCATTAGCGGATGTCGGTGGATTGCTCATACTTCTGCTTGTCGTCGGCTTTCATGACAGTTTGTGCGCCGTATTTCCTGACGGATGGCACTACAGCTGGTTCGTGGGTTCATTCATTTCCTCCGCTTGTCGATGACATTGCTAATGTTCCACACACTGTAGATCGGTCACCATATCGCTTAGTCGTCTCCTCCTATATGGCTTTACGAACAGGTTTCCTGTCCAATTGCAAGGAGGATGCAGCGGCGGATTGCTTGTTCTTCAGCCCGTCGACCGCTTTCATGACGGATTGCGCTCCGTATTGCTCAGGGGATTGCAGTGAATTTCTCATTCTTTCACTCATCAACTGCTTTCACAATAGTTTGCGCACCGTATCGCCCCGCAGATGAAAGTGCATTGCTTGTTCTTCCACTCATCAATGGCTTTCCTGTCGGTTTACGTCACAATGCTCATCGAATTACGCATCGGATAGCGCATTGCTTCTGCCTGTCGACGGAAATCATAAACCTTTGCGTACTGCGATACATGTCGACGCCTATCACAACGGTTTGCCAGCCACAATACTTGTCGACGGCTATCACAACGGTTCGCATGACGCAATTTTTGTAGACCTCTTTCCCAATGTTTTCCGAGGCGTAATACATGTCAACAGCTCTCCCAAAGGTTTGCGCGCCGCAATACATTTCGATAGCAATCACCAGGGTTTGCACGCCGTAAAAGTTGTCGACAGCTATCACAACGGTTTGCCTATTGCAATTCTTGTCGACGGCTATCCCAATGGCCTGGTTGCCGCAATACTTGTCAACAGCTATCTAAACGGTTTGCGCGCCGTAATGCTTGTCGAATAGCGTATCCGCTGGCTCAATGCTTCCGTTGGTTAACAGATATCAAAAAGGTTATATACCATAATGCTCATCGAATAGTGATGTAAACTTTCATCTTTTGGGAGATGTGTTAGAAAAACCAAATATTTGAACTCCCATGGATGACTAAAGTTTGGGTTACACAAGAGAGTCTGAAAAAATGCCAGTGTCTTGTGTAACCTAAGTTACTACTTTACTTGTGTATCCTATGTTACTACTACGTTCAACCACAACGGTTTGCCCACTGCAAAAGTCATAGAATTGCTCCGCTAATGGCTCTATGATTCTGCTCGTCGACGGCTAACACAAGTGTTTGCGCGCCGCAATAGTTGTTGATGGCTATCTCAACTGTTTTCACACAGGAATACTTGTCGACGGCTATCACAATAGTTTGCACGCCGCAATACTTTTCTATTGCTATCCCAACGGTTTGTGCTCCGCAATAGTTGTCGACCGCTATCCCAACAGTTTGCACACCGCAATGTTTGTTGATGGCTATCAGAAAGGTTTGTACGTCTAAATACTTGTCGACGGCTATCAAAATGGTTTGTGTGCTACAATAATTGTCGACGACTATCCCAATGGTTGGCGCATCGCAATACATGTAGACAGCTATCACAACGGTTTGAATGATGCAATAAATGTTGACGGTTATCACAATGCTTTGGGCACCGCAATACTTGTTCATGGCTATCACATAGGTTTGCATGCTGCAATTTTTGTCGACAGCTATTCAAAGGGTTTTGGCGCCGCAATACTTCTCAACAGCTATCCCAATGGTTTGCGCACTGCAATGCTCATCGAATAGTGCATTGGATGACTCAATGCTTCCGCTTGTTAACCGCTATCACGACGGATTAAACACCACAATGCTCATCGAATAGTGCATCGAATTGTGTAAACTTTTAACTTGCAGGAAAAATGTCAGATATACCAAATATTTGAACTCAGATGGATGACTAAATTTTGGGTTACACAAGAGAGTCCGAAAAATGCGAGTGTCTTGTGTAACCTATGTTACTACTAGGTTCAACCACAACGGTTTGCACACCACAACGCTCGTCGAATTGCGCGTCCAATATTTGAATGCTTCCGCTCGTAGACGGCTATCACAATGGTTGGCGCTCTGCAATAGTTGTCGATGGCTATCACAACAGTTTGCATGCCGCAATACTTGTCGACGACTTTCACAACAGTTTGGGCACCGCAATAGTTGTGGACAGCTATCACAACGGTTTGCACGCCGCAATACTTGCACGCCAAAATACTTCTCAACAGCTATCCTAACGCTTTGCGCGCTGCAACACTCATTGAATAGTGCATCGGATGGCTCAATGCTTCCGCTCATTAACCGCTATCACGATGGATTACACATCACAATGCTCGTCGAATAGTGCATCAAATGGTGTAAACTTTTAACTTGTGGGAAATATATCAGAAATACCAAATATTTGAACTCCCATGGATGACTAATGTTTGGGTTACACAAGAGAGTCTGGAAAAATGCGAGTGTCTTGTGTAACCTAAGTTACTACATTACTTCTGTAACCTATGTTACTACTAAGTTCAACCACATCGGTTTGCATGCCGCACTGCTCGTCGAATAGTCTGTCGGATGCCTCAATCTTTCCACTCGTCGACGACTATCACAACAGTTGGCGCACCACAATACTTGTCAACAGCTAGTATGTCAACGGTTGGCGCGCCGCAATACTTGTCAACGGCTATCACAATGGTTTGGGTGCCGCAATACTTGTCAAAGGCTATCACCACAGTTTGCGCGCTGCAATAGTTGTAGATGGCTATCTCAACAGTTGGGGCCCCGCAAGACTTGTCGATGGCTATCCCAACGGTTTGTGCACCACAATATTCGTCAACAGCTATTGCAATGGTTGGCGCACTGCGATACTTGTCGACGCCTATCCCAACGGTTTGCGTGCCGCAACACTCATCCAATAGCACATCGGATGGCTCAATGCTTCCACTCGTTGACGGCTATCACAAGGTTTCATGTGCCACAATGCTTATCGAATAGTGCATCGAATGGTGTAAACTTTCAACTTGAGGGAAATATGTCAGAAATACCAAATATTTGAACTCCTGTGGATGAGTAAAGTTTGGGTTACACAAGAGAGTCCGAAAAAATGTGAGTGTCTTGTGTAACCTAAGTTACTACTTTACTTGTGTAACCTAGGTTATAACTATGTTTAACTACAATAGTTTGCGCACCACAACGCTCATCGAATAGCATGTCAGATGGCTCAATGCTTCCACTCGTTGACTGCGATCAGAAAGGTTGGCGCACCACAATACTTGTCGACGGCTATCCGAATGGTTTGCGCCCCGCAATACCTGTTAACAGCTATTGCAACAGTTTGGGTACCGCAATACTTGTCGCTGGCTATTCCGATGGTTTGCATGCCGCAATACTTGTCGATGGCTATCTGAACGGTTTGTACGCCGAACTACTTGTCGCCGGCTATCCCTTTGGTTTGCGTGCTGCAATACTTGTCGACGGCGTGCAAAACGGTTTACGCGCCGCAATACTTGTCGACGGCTATCCCAACGCTTTGGGCGCCGCCATACTTGTCGCTGGCTATCTCAATGGTTTGCGCGCCGCAATACTTGTCGAAGGTTATCCCAACGGTTTGCGCGTCGCAATACTTGTCGACGGCGATCAGAACGGTTTGTGCGCCGCAATACTTGTCGATGGCTATCCTAACTGTCTGTGCGCTGCAATACTTGCCGATGGTGATCCCAACGGTTTGCGCGCCGCAATACTTGTCGATGACTATCCCAACTGTCTGCGCGCTCCAATACTTGCCGATGGCGATCACAACGGTTTGCACACCGCAGTACTTGTTGACGGTGATCCCAACGGTTTACGAGCCGCAATACTTGTCGAAGCCTATCCCAATGGTTTGTACGTCGCAATACTTGTCGATTGCTATCACAACGGTTTGTCCGCCGCAACGCTTGTTGAATAGTGCATCAGATGGCTCAATGCTTCCGCTCCCCGACGGCTATCGCGTCGGTTTACCCGCTGCAACGCTCGTCGAATAGCACATCGGATGGCTCAATGCTTCCGCTCGTCGGCTGCAATCACAACGGTTTGCGCTTCGAAATACCTGTCGGCAGCTATCCTATCGGTTTGTGCGCCGCAATTATCGTCAAGTTGCTAATCGTAGTCCCATTTTCATTTCTTCTAGAGTGCTTTCCCACTTGCTGGCTTATCCGATTGTACATAGGTGTGAATGTAATTCCTAATGCAAGGTTGGGGTGATAATTTATGATGCTCAATCCGCGTGACAAACGATTAGTTTTAAAACGAGTGATTTTACATGAGGCCTGCCTTGTGATATTTTATGATGATATATGAGCGTGATTTTTCATGCTGTTTATGCAGAGTAATATTTCTTGTTTTCAAAATAGTGCGATTTTTCAAGTTTCCTGAATTGAGGCATATGTATTGTTTAAGTGGAAGTTTTTTTCATTAAATAAATATTCATATGCTATCTACCATAAAAATTTGCAGCAGTGTTTTCGCTTTCAATTAGATTCAGTATGGTATAATAAACAATAGTTCGGTTATGGTAACCTGTGTCTCAACTGTTGAATTGTAATGGGGCAGGGTCAGGCTTGGCTCCGGGTAGTGGCCAGGCAGGGTCGGGAACCGGGAGGGGAACAAGGAGGGGAACTGGGCCGAGAACAAGGTCGGGAACTGGGCATAGAACGAGGAGAAGAACTGGACAGAGAACAAGGAGGGGAACCGGGCCGAGGACCAGGACGGGAACCGGACTCGGAACGAGGAGGAGAACCGGACAGAGAACAAGGAGGGTACCCGGGCCGAGGACCAGGAGGGGAACTGGACACGGAACGAGGAAGAGGACAGGGACAAGGACAAGGACAGCAGAAAGGACAGGAACCGAGAACAGGCGAGCGAACAGCGCGCACGGCAATCGGGAACAGAGGACAGGCGAGCGCCGGGCGCAAGTGGCAATCGGAGGCGGAGGACGGGCTAGCCAATCGGCGCTCGCGGCCATCGGGACTGGGACAGCCGGCGGGCGAACAGTGCGCGCGGCAACAAGGACAAGGACAGGAACCGAGGACGGGTGAGCGAACGGCGCACATGGCAATCAGGAAAACAGGACGGGCGAGCGTCTCGGCGCGCGCGGCGATCAGGACTGGGTCGAGCGGCGACCAAACGGCGCATGCAGCAATCAAAACGAGGACAACAGGCAAGCGAACGGCGCGAGAGGCGAGTCAGACGAGAACAACCGGCGAGCGAACGATGCACGTGGCGAGCAAGAGGAGGACAACCGGCGAGCGAACGGCGTGTGCGGCAAACAAGACCAGGACAACCGGCGAGCGAACGGCATGCGCGGCTAGCAAGACGAAAACAACTGGCGAGCGAACGGCGAGCGCGGCAACAAGGACAAGGACAGGAACCGAGGACGGGTGAGTGAACGGCGCGCATGGCAATCAGGAAAACAGGATGGGTGAGCGTCTCGGTGCGCACGGCGATCAGGACTGGGACAAGCGGTGACCAAACGGCGCACGCGGCAATCAAGACGAGGACAACCAGCAAGTGAACAGCACGAGCGGCGAGCCAGACGAGGACAATCGGAAAGCGAACGATGCACGCGGCGAGCAAGAGGAGGACAACCGGCAAGCGAACGGCGTGTGCGGCAAACAAGACGAGAACAACCGGCGAGCGAACGGCATGCGCGGCGAGTAAGACGAGGACAACTGGTGAGCGTACGGCATTCGCGGCAATCAAGACGAGGATAACCGGCGGCTTTACAGACCGTCGGCTCGGCGTATTGCCTTGGTGAGTGTTTGGAGTGAACTTAAGATGTTTGAGAATTTTGGTGAAGAGGGTTGAACTGCTGTATAATGAGATCGGGTGTGGTGGTTCGAATCAGGTTTTCGCCGTGAATGGCTCTTCAGTATTTGGTGAAGACAGCTGGATATATACTTGTATGACTATGGTAGCAGCGGGCATCAGAAGGCAACTTGTTAGCGTGTTGCCTTCTGAAAGAATTTTTGTTGTGGTGAGTCGCGCACTAAGGGCGCTCCAGCATGACAACTCTCATGCAAAAATTCACAGCCACTCCACCATTAATAAGAAAGTTTTTTCAGCATGGGGGAATATGCTAGATAACTCATCTGGCAACTCCATGCAACTTTCCGTTTCGTCATAGGTCAATTTTTTGTGGAGTTGTAGGTGATTTTCTGCTCGTGGTGGCCGAAGCGAGACCGAAAAAGCACCTGAATTTTTGGAGTTATTTGTAATAACGCTGCCGCCGTCGCATTGCCGGTCAATTGGCTTACACATGTCGACGGCTTTCCCAGCGGCTCGCTCGTTGGATTACTAGTTCGATTGTGCGTTTCTTTTCTTACACCCGTCGACGGCTTTCGCGGCGGCTCGCTCGTCGGATTGCACGTCTCTTTTCTTACACCCGTCTACGGCTTTCCCAGCAGCTCGCTGGTCGGATTACTCGTCGAATTGCTCGTCGGATTGCACATCTCTTTTCTTACACCCGTCGACGGCTTCAGCAGCGCCTCACTCCTCGGATTACTTGTAGGATTGCTCGTCAGATTGCTTGTCGGATTGCACGTCTCTTTTCTTACGTTCGTCGACGGCTATCCCAACTGTTTGCGCACCCCAATGCTCGACGACAGCTTTCACGACGGTTTGCGCACCGCAATGCTCGTCGAATGGCCTGTCAGATCGCTCATCGCTTCTGCTCGTTAACGGCTCTTCCAACAGTTTGCACGCTGCAATACTTGTCGACGGCTTTGACGACGGTTTGCGCGCCGGAATTGACGTCGAATAGCACGTAGGATGCCTGATCGCTTCCGCTCGTCGACGGCTATCCCAACTGTTTGCCCGCCGCAATGCTCAACGACAGCTTTCATGACGGTTTGCGCGCCGTAATGCTCGTCGAATGGCACGTCAGATCGCTGATCACATCCGCTCGTCAACGGCTCTTCCAATGGTTTGTGCGCTGGAATACTTGTCCACGGCTTTGACGACGGTTTGCGCGCCGGAATTGACGTCGAATAGCACGTCGGATGTCTCATCGCTTCCGCTCGTCGACGGCTATCCCAACCGTTCGCGAGCCGCTATGCTTGTCGACGGTTTTCATTACGGTTTGCGCGCCGCAATTGTCGAATAGCGTGTCAGATCGCGCATCACTTCCGCTCGTCGACGGCTATCCCAATGGTTTGCGCGCTGCAATGCTTGTCTACGGCTTTGACGACGGTTTGCGTGCCGCAATACTTCTCGACGGCTGTAACGGGCGTGGCTCTCTGACTCCAGATAGCGAACCGGCAATAGGAACGAGGGCGTGGGGGTGTGGACGGATACAGACAAGATGGGGGGATACAGACAGTTAAGGACAATACTTGTGAGATGTGGATGGGAAGACTTGGACGGGCAAGGCAAGGACGTGGAATGGGAGGTTGGGACGGGAACAGTTGCTAATGGTCAAGGCCGATAATGGCTGACGATAACAAGTTGTTGCGTGAAGAAGAAACATGCAAGACAGGCAACAGCGCACTCTTATATACAATGAGCGCGATCCTCCACATCCAGATCCTTCTTCACGCCGTGTAACGAGAAACACCAGAACCTTTCCTTGCTGCGCACCTAGAACCTTTCCTCGCTGCGCAACCAGATCCTTGCCGCGCAACCAGAACCTTTCCTCGCCGCGCAACCAGAACCTTTCCTCGCCGCGCAACCAGAACCTTTCCTCGCCGCGCATCTAGAACCTTTCCGCGCCGCGCAACCAGAACCTTTCCTCGCCGCACATGTAGAACCTTTGCGCGCCGCGCAACCAGAACCTTTCCTCGCCGCGCATCTAGAACCCCAAAACCCAAAACCTTCTTGCGCTGTGCAATCCAGAACCCGAACCTTCCTTGCGCCGTGCCATCCAGAACGTTCCAGACTCTAGTCGTTCGGGATAGGTGGTGACGGCGGCGGGGTGCCGTTACAACGGCTTTGACAACAGTTTGCGCGACGTAATGCTCGTCGATTGGCGTGTCGTATCACTCATGGGTTTCGCTTGTCGACGCCTTTCACAACGGTTTGCGCGCCGGAATTGTTGAATAGTGCGTCAGATCGCTCATCGCTTTTGCTCGTCGACGGCTATCCCAACGGTTTGCGCGCCGCAGTGCTCGTCGAATGGTGCGTCAGATCGCTCGTTGGTTCCGCTCATCGTATCTGATCAGGTTGCGCACCGGAATTGTCATCGAAAGGCGCATCAGATCGCTCATTGCTTCCGCTCGTCGACGGCTATCTCATCGGTTTGCGCGCTGTAATTGTCGTCGAATAGCATGTCGGATGCTTCATCGCTTCCGCTCATCGACAGCTATCCCAATGGTTTGCCTGCCGTAATGCTCGTCCAATAGCACGTCGGAACGCTCATCGGTTCCGCTCGGCGACGGCTATCCCAATCGTTTGCCCGCCGCAATGCTTGTCTACAGCTTTGACGACAGATTGCGCGCCACAATACTTCTCGACGGCTTTGACAACGCTTTGCGCAACACAATGCTCGTCGAATGGCGCATCGGATCGCTCATCGGTTTCGCTCGTCGACGGCTATCCCAATGCTTTACCTGCCGCAATGCTGGTCGAATGGGGAGTCGGTTCGCTCGTCGCTTCCGCTCGTCATATCTCATCGGTTTCCGCACCGGAATTGTTGTTGAATAGCACATCGGATCACTCATCGGTTCCGCTCGTCAACGGGTATCCCATCGGTTTGCGCGTCGCAATTGTTGTTGAATTGCTCGTCGTATTCCACATTTCTTGTGCTTCTAGACAGCTTTCCCACCGGCTAGCTGATTCGATTGGATGTCGGTATGAATTAATTCCTGGTAGGGTGATAATATTTGATGCCAAATACGAGTGATAAATGATGATCCGACAAAATAGAGTGATATTTTATGAGGCCCAGCCGAGTCATAATATATGATTAAAAAATCGGTGATTTTTCATGTTGCTAAAAACGAGTGATACTTCATATTCCCAAAAAGGAGTGATATTTCATGTTGCCCCCATTGTGTGATTTTTGTAGTCTAAGTGTAAGTTTTTTTTTAGTTTATTCATTACTTGTATGTGACCTATGGAGATTATGACCAGGGCTGCCAATCGTCCGTCCAGTCCGTCCTGGTGGTCACCCGGGACGGGCCCCCCCTTATCAGGCAGAGAAGGACTACAGTCTTCTTGGCGTGTGAGATGAGGATGGATACCCTACGGGGCCCAGAATGGACGTCGACTCAGTGTCTCAGTGGTGGAGTGAGTGGCACAGTGGTTTTCCATTCCCATACGCCTTGGTCACCTCACTTCAACCTCATCGTTCTTCACCAGTCTTGGTCCAAATAGGGTGTAAATAGGGCCAATAGAGCAGTGAGATATAGCTGGCTACTGTGAAAGTGACAAATGTACTCTCACTAACATCTCACGCTACAAAGCTCTCAATATACAGAGGGTATCCAAGGTTTCTCTAGTACATATAACCATATAGGTATAGGAAATCCTCTACAAAAACGGAAGCTACGAACCAACAAGGAGAAAACACTGTAGGAACGCCCAAAACACCCAAAACTCCCACTCTGATTATCCCTTGCCTGTACACTCTGACATACCTTTGCAGCCCTGCCTCATTCCACTCTGTATTGTACTCATTTCTGGTTCCAACTCATATCCGCCCTGGCAACAATAGATTAGCACAGGCTGCACAGTACACTAATGTTATCAGGTACATATAGGTACCTGTAGGGTATCCGGGTTTTTCACTCTCTGGACTGGACGCTCTAGTCTTATGATAACCTTGCCCGAGACGGGACTGGCCTGTAATAGGCCCTTGTTGGACTGGCGTCCGGCCGGATGATTGACAGCCCTAATAATGGCAAGATTATGGACTCTCCATTTTCTGTCTGCTGTTGGTGTAGTGGCAACCTGTAGCAAGTACACCTTTGCGCCCCATCCAGTCTGTAACAGGTGCCTGGGCAAGACTTGTCATGAACCTGCCATGACAGACTTAGGGGGTACCTGTTGGAGCCGCGATCACAGTAGGTAGCCTATCGGTTGTTCTCATATCGGCTGCCCCAGCTGCGGAAATCCTACAGGCTTAGGCGCCATACCTTCACCGAGGTCTCACGCTGGCCGGCTGCCAAGGGCTGCATTCATAATCCATACGTGTCCCTCCTCTGTTGTCGTTACTGCTTGCCCATTCTTTCCCCTTTCTCTGTAGCAGTTATATTGTTCTTATGAGTCTGACGAGTGCGATGTTGTGTTTCACTTTGTCAGTAAGCAGCAGACTGAAAGAATAGTGTCCGGCTTGCGTGCAACCAGTGATGATTCATAGCAAGGAGGAAACGGGTATAAAAGGAGTGTCACGATAGCTAGTCTAAAGATTCTTCTTCACCCAATCTATTATCCTCACTCGACACCCCAACTCACCACGGACTGGCACAACACCACTTCCTCACGGCCAGCAGAGTTCACCTATGGTGGCCTCATGACCAAAATTCTTCCTTCTCTATTGCCTCTGTGCTCTAGAACATCTACTTTTTCTCTGTATTGGGCTGGAATATTAGAATATCCACATTCTTCTCCATTCTCATACTGCTTCGATGTGAACGGACACTCCTCTTAACACCTGTGGGCATGGCTTTAACCCTGAAATGTCTGCAAGCCCACACCAATACATACCTCGGCTACAATACGACCCCGGTTCTGTCTGCCAGCCACTGATTACCACCTTCTTGCCAGTCCTGCCTCAGCGTACTTACCACTGGAACTACTACACCTTGTAGCAGTTGCGGCCTTCGGATTGCACCCCACACCATACCCTCCTGGTGGTCACGCACTCCAGCGTCTGCTACTACTGGCACCACACTTCCCAGTGGTTACGGGCTTTGTTTTGCACTGTGAACACACCTTTCCAGTAGTCACGCACCTAAGCGTGCTCTCCTACCGGTACCAGTACACCTACTGATGGTGGCAGGCTTCAACTGCACTTTCACCACAACTTCCCACTCGTAGTGTGTCTCGGCATGGTTGCCCACAAGACTACTACACCTTGTGGCAGCAGCAGGCCCCGGCTTGCACTCCTGCCTCACCACCCCATTCGGTGGTCATGGGCTTCGGCTTGTATCCAACACCACACCTGCTGGCAGTCATGACCTTCGGCTTACGTCCAACACCACACCACCCAGCAGTCGTGGACTTCAGCTTTCACCCCACACCACCTCTCCTGGTAGTTATGGACTTCAGTTTGCCTACAACACCACACCACCCAGCAGTTATGGAATTCAGCTAGTGCCAGATACCACACCTTCCAGTGGTTGTGGGCTTCGGCTTGCGTCCAACATCACACCACCCAGTGGTCACGGGCTTCGGCTTGCACTCCACACCAGACCAGCCGGAATTCACCCACTTTGGTTTGCATCCAACACGAAACTATGCAGCAGTCGCAGGCTTCAGTATGTGTCCAACACTACAGCTCGCAGCGGTCGCAAACTTGAGTTTGTGTCCTAAACCACACCTCCCGCCAGTCATAGTCTTAAGCTTGCACCCCACAGCACACCTTCCAGTGGTCGCAGGCTTCAGCTTTCATCCAACACCACATCTACTGGCGGTTGTGGACTTCCAACACCACACCACCCTCGGGTTATGGGCTTCGGCTTGCACCCCATACCACACCTCACAGTGGTTGCGGTCTTTGGCTTGTATCCAACCTCACACCACCTAGTGGTCACGGGCTACGGGTTGTGTCCAACACCACACCATGTGGCGGTTGCCTGCATCGGCTTGCACGTTACACCATACCTTTCCGTTGCTCAGGCGCTCCTGCATATATTCCTACTGGCATCAGACCTCCTGGCGGTCGTGGGCTTAAGCTTGCACTGTCAACAGACCTTCCCGGTAGTCGTGTGCCTCAGCATGGTCTCCCACCAGCAGCACTACACTTTCCACTGGTGACAGGCCGATGCATGTGCCCCCACCTCAACACACCTCCTGGCAGTGGTGGGCTTCAGCTTGAGCCCAACACCACACCACCCAGTAGTTGTGGGCTTCTGGTTGCGTCCAACACCACTCCTCCCGGCAGTCGCAGGCTTCAGCTTGGGCTGTCACCACCCCTTCCCAGTGGTTGTACACCTTGGTGAGGGGTAGCAAGAAGCATGTCCATTCTAGAGAGGTGGGCGCTGGACTCTTATAGGAAGTGTCCATGTGCTGCCTGTGACTGTCTACTGTGACTGTCCTATGTAGCCCTATGTCACACTCCTGTAGCGATGTCTGTGTCACCCAAACTCTAGACACCCCGCTGGGCGTAGCGTTCGCAGCACACACAGCGACCGGAATCCGCCTCCTACAACCACTCCCCTCCCAATAAAACCAGCCCCGTGTCCGTCAAACTCTACCCCCATGTAAAGGAAAAAAAAATAGAAACAACCAAACAAAGAAACGTATAACAAGAAACACAAGACCAGAAGACAGAAGAAAATAATGCCCATCTGCACCCCCACAAGAAAAACATACCCCACACTCGTCCCATACCAACCCACACCCCTTCTTCCACCAACTCGTCCCTCACCCTTGTTCCAGCCACTGGTAGATGCGTAGGCCATTCGCAGAGTAGTATTCACAGAGCAGCTCGTTGCTGCTACCTCTCAGATTTGCCAGAGGTTCCCATGTTGTGTCGTTGTAACCTACCCACTTGACTAAGTACTCGAGGTCTCGGACGGTGGTGCCTTGGTGTTCCCTGATGGTTTCCACCTCGTATTCAATGGTTGCCTTAGAACATAATGGTGGCAGTGGCGGCTGTTCGCGACCTCCGTCGACTCTGGAAGGCCTGAGCCGGAGACATTGAAGACTGGGTGCAAGCGCCAGTGAGCTGGGATATCCAATACAAATGCGTTCTCACCTGCCTTTTTCAGCAACTTGAATGGTCCTGCATATGGATGCTAGAATTTCGGCAAGTTGTTGCTGTCATTTGCCCTTCCTGTCACGTTGGCGTATCCGTGTCACGAATCTGGCGCGACAGGCTATAAGTGCTGCCGGAGCTGCCATCACTCTCGCCACCTGGTGGCTTATCCTTGTCCCCGACGCCGCAGCCACAATTATCCTACGCGCCTAGAAGCATCACCCCAGGCCCCGCGATATCGCTCTGGAAGCGATATCCCTCGAAGCTGTAACCTGACCAGCGGCCGGTCTAGGTCCGATCTCCTTGTCTCCACCGCCGCAGCCGCGGTCGTCCTCCACGCTTAGGCGCCTTGACCGATCTCCGCCATATCGTGCCTGTAGCGATATCCCTCCAAACCTACAGACCGCCGGCCGGTCTGGGTCCCGTCTCCATTGTCTCTGTTATAGTGCTTACGTGTCCTTTCTCCTGTCATCATTACGTATGTCGTTTCCCGTTGATTGAGCTGGCGGGTCCTTTCCTCTGTCTTCTTGCATTTGCTGTCTCCCGTTGATTATGCTTGCGCGTCCTTTCTCTGTTTCCTTGCGTGCGTGTCTGCCTTGCTTACTTGTGCCCCTTTCTCCTGACGTTCCGGTTAGAGTGTATGACTCAACCCACAAGTGCTATCATGTGTTTCCTTGCTTTATCTGTTTCTCTTATATCATGCTTGTGTATCCGCCTCGCTTTACACTGTGTTGTGTTTATTGCTTTCCTTGGTTGTTCCTTACTGTTGCGTGTCTGCCTTTCTTTACCTGTTGCGGGAGAACAAAGGGGCCAAGTAGGATCATGTGTTTCTTTGGGCGCGGCGAAGGAGTCATGATGGGAAAACTCTGTATCAGTCTTGCTGGCGAGGCTGTGATTCCACAGTGGGGGAAAAGGTATAAAGGAAGGGCGCAGTAGCTAGTCTGGAGATTCTTTCTCCACGCAATCTATTATCTATCTCTACAGACCTACCTCTCTACCCGTAACAGGCGCTGCGACCACCAACCCCCAACGATCACAAATGACTGTGCTACAGTAAAGACCACGGGGTGGCAGTAGACGAAGACCCCGTAAGACCTAGCACGGCAGCACGAAAGACTGGGAGCATGACGCCTCACCAGCACCACAGGCTACGCCGAGCCCGAGAGCCAAAGACACGAAAGACCTACCAAGTAGGTACCGCGAGAACAACGATACCACGCAAGGCGTGTGAGAAGACGACAAGACCACGCAGAGCGTGTGAGTACAGACACGACAAAGAGCACGCCGGGCATGACGGATACCGCGAGAACAACAAGCCCACGCAAGGCGTGTGAGAAGATGACAAGACCACGCAGAGCGTGTGATTACGGACGCGACGAAGAGCACGCCGGGGGTGACGGATACCGCGAGAACAACGAGCCCACGCAAGGCGAGTGAGAAGACAACAAGACCACGCAGAGCGTGTGAGTACGGAGGCGACAAAGAGCACGCCGGGTCTGACAGATACTGCGAGAACAACGAGCCCACGTAAGGCGTGTGAGAAGACGACAAGACCACGCAGAGCGTGTGAGTACGAGCGCAACGAGGAGTACGCCGGGCGTGACGGATACCACGAGGACAACGAGCCCATGCAAGGCGTATGAGAAGATAACAAGACCATGCAGAGCGTGTGAGTACGAGCGTAACGAGGAGCACGCCGGGCGTGATGGATACCACGAGGACAACGAACCCATGCAAGGCGTGTGAGTATGAGCGGCGTGTGAGTACGCCGGAAGTGTGAGCGCGCCGGAAGTGTGAGTAGTAGCACCCGCTCTAAATACCGAAAGCCTACGTTGCCTGTCGAGCCAAACGGAGTAGTCGAGGTAGGATCTTGACAATCCGATAGTCAGTGACCGCATGTCCAGAAATATCTCATCTCCTACTCGGAATGGGTGGGGTTGCCACTTCTCATTGGCTTCTGCCATCATCGCCATCTGGGTTTCTTCCATTCTTTCACGGAGCATCCTGAGGGTCTTGGATAACTTCTCTGCGTAGGCCAAACCTTCCTCAGAGTCCAGACACTGCAGGTCGGATGCCAAAAGGTCCAACAGTAGCTGTGGAATATAACCAATATCGGCCTCAAAAGGTACCATGCCGATCGCTTTATGCTTCGCCATGTTGTATCTGAACTCTACCAAAGGCAACAGTAGCACCCTGTGACGATGTTACGGACAACGAAAAGAAGAAGCCCTGCCCATTACAGTAAAGAGAAGAAGAAAGTTGTGTTATTCTATCTAAGAGTGGGAGGAGCTTGCTACTTATATACCTATTGCCAAGCCATCCTGCTCAATGATCCTTCTGCTTCCAGCACCATGCAGTTGCGAGTCGGCGGGCCCTGTGCCATCCGGCAGATGCAGTTGCGAGTTGGCGGGCCCTGTGCCATCCGGCAGATACAGTTGCGAGTTGGCGGGCCCTCTGCCATCCGGCAGGATGCCGTCCGGCAAGCTGCTGTCCTGCAGTGGTGAGCTTATGGGGCAAACATGCACCTGTATGAAACGATCCAACATATCTGTACCCAGCTTATGGTAACACACCCACTGCTCTGGGCGTGGTAGCTGTGCTATGTCCGCCTTTAAAAAGGTTTCCAGCGTGGTGTTCGCCTTTTCCACTTGTCTGTTCGATTGAGGGTGATAGGCTGTCGACATTTCGAGTTTCTAAGTGTACGTTTAGGTTTTTTGTCGAACACTTTTACTATGTGTGTAACCGGAACATTATCCCTGTCACCACATCAAAAATTCTTGGGCAAAAATCACGTTGGCACAACTTTAACTGCAAATAAGTTCATGACTTGTAAGAAAGAAGTTCTGGGTAGAGTATATATGATCAATAAGTCTATCCTAAATCCAAAAACCCTTGGCTTGGCGCTTTTGGATGTAAACTGGATGTCTACCAGTTGTTTCAGTACTTGCGTATATGGATCATGACGCTAACGGATGGTAAGTAACAGGGTTGTAACGCCTAAATCCCGTTTTCAGATCCTTGCATACAGGGATGTAACGCTTAAATCCTCTTTTTGGTATCTCCTACATTACCCGGTTTTCAAAACGGAGATTAAATAGTCGCTTGTAAGATACCGCCACCATGTGGATGACAGTCACAACAAGGACTGTAAATAATTCCCCCTATGATCTAGATAGGCCCCATACGAGTAATGATTAAATAACAGCTGCGATATGGCTGGTATATATATGCTGCCATGATCTATATAGGTTTTATGTGAGTATGAATAAACAAAAAAAAAAACCATCTGCGCACAATCCCCAGAAAATTGCAGTGAGCTAGAGGGATAGATAAGGGAAGGATTTGGTGCAACATATCTCGTCCCGTTGCCAGCTGACCTCCATCTTCCTGCCACGTGCACCAACCGCGCGACCGTTCACTACTAGGAGCCCAGCTCGACTTGAGTCCTATTACACCAAATTACTCCAATATGCTGGACATCTGAGTAGGTGAAAGCTAAACTAGCAAATGTGGAACAGGGAACAGAGGCAGGCATAGATATGCTGGAGCATGCCGGACAAGCGTACACTGGACAGTGGAGCGTAGGAGGCTAGATGAGCAAATACCGAATAGAGAACAGAAATATTCCACAAAATGAATTCCCTATCCTACAGGCAATACGTAGCAATATCATATAAATTAAATTATTATCAATTTATTTGCAAACTTAGCCCCTACCACTAGAATATCAGGTTACACAAGACAATCGCATTTTTTTCAGACTCTCTTGTGTAACCCAAACTTTAGTTGTTCGTACAAGTTCAAACATTTAGCTTTTCCTACATATTTCCTTCATATTTAAAGTTTACCCAGCATGCCAAATGGCTCGGTCATTTACTACGGTGGATCATTAGATGCAAACTACTCAAGGACTTGTTTCGCTCAGCTGATCCCAGGACGCAAGTGTGTTGACTCACCCATTACACTTGCGTGTGACGGATCATTTGAAGCGAGCCCGATGACTTGTTGTACTTGTCAAATTATTGAAACGAATGAGATACGTATTACATACGGTGGCAACCTCGATTCTTGTTGGATGTACATTGGATGTGGGAAAGATCTTATCTGCCTGCCCGCTGGTCTTCCCTGCCTGCGCGCTGTTCATCCTCACATGCACACTGGTCTTCCCCCCCTGCGTGCTGGTCTTCCCCGCCTGCCCACTGATCTTCCCCGCCTGCGCGCTGGCCTTCCCTGCCTGCGGGTTGTTCATCCTCACATGCACGCTTGGGCTTCCCCACTTGCGCGCTGGTTTTCCACGTGTGTGCCGCACTTGTAGCTTGTCATACTCACCTACCGGCCAGTCTTGCCAGCTGCCTTGCTGGTCTCGCCAGCCTATCTATTCGGCTTGCAAGACCATCATACTGGCACGCATTCTAAGTGTATGTGTAGGTTTTTTGTCGTACACTTTTACTATGTGTGTAACCGAAATATTATCCCTGTCACCACATCAAAAATTCTTGTGCAAAAGTCACGTTGGCACAAGTTTAGCTGCAAATAAGTTCCTGACTTGTAAGAAAGAAGTTCTGGGTACAGTATATATGATCAACAAGTGCAAACTCAATGACTTGTTTAACACAGCCAATGCACTGAGGAGAAAAGGAGCACAAATCGTTCATTGACGAGTGGAAGAATGAGCAATCCACAGCTATTCCCAGAGCAATACGGTGTGTAAAATGTGAATCTGTTGGCAAACAGAATAATGAACATTGCACATTCATCCACAGTGCAAAACGGAATGCAAACAATCGTTAGAGCAATTAACGAATGGAAGAAGGAGCAATACGCTGCTATCTGTAGAGCAATGCGGTGCTCAAACCATGAAAACCATTGACGAGCAGAAGTATGACCAATATAGGGTCATCCACAAAGCAACACAGTGCACAAACCATGAAATCCATCAACAAGAAGAAGAATGCGCAATCCACTGCTGTCCACTGAGCAATATGGTGCGCAAACCATCGTCAAAGCTGATGACGAGGGGAAGAACTAGTAAGGCACTGCCATCTGCTGAGCAATACGGCACGAAAACCATAAAAGCCATTGGTGAGTAGAAGAATGAGCAAAGCGATACCTTCCACTGACCAAAACGGTGCACAAATCGTCAGGAAAGCCGTTGATGAGTGGAAGCGGAATACAAATAGTCAGTAAAGCTGTTGAAGAGCGGAAGAACGAGCATTCCAATGCCACCCGCAGAGCAATATAACATGCAAAGCCTCAGGAAAGTAGTTGATAAGTGGAAGAATGAGAAGCCATCCATAGAGTAATAGGAAGAGCAAACCATGAAATACGTTGAGGAGTAGAAGTTTTAGCAATCCCCTGCCATTTGCAATGCAATATGGTGTGCAAACTGTGAAAGACAGTGACGAGCGAAAGAAGGAGTAATCTGCTGCCATCTACTAAGCAATACGATGTGTGGACCGTTGGGAAAGCCGTTGATGAGCGGATGAACCAGCAATCTGCTGCCATCCGATGAGCAATACGGGGCGCAAACCGTCGTAAAAGCTTTTGACGAGTGGAGATATGAGCAATCCGCTGCCATCATCTGAGCAATACGGCGCGCAAACCATCGTAAAAGAGGTTGACGAGCGGAGGTATAAGCAATCCGATGCCATCCGCTGAGCAATACGGCGTGCAAACCATCTTGGATAACGTTGACGAGCGGAAGTATGAGCAATTCACTGCCACCTCCTGATTAATGCGGCGCAAACCATCAGGAAAGCAGTTGACGAGCGGAGGTATGAGCAATCCGATGCCATCCACTGAGCAATACGGTGCGCAAACCATCCTGGATAACATTGAGGAGCGGAAGTATGAGCAATCAGCTGCCATCCCAGGAGCAATACGACGCGTAAACCGTCGTGAAAGCCGTTGACGGACGGAAGTATGAGCAATCCGCTGCCATTCGCTGAGCAATACGGTGCGCAAACTGTGAAAGCCTATGACCAGCGGAAGAATGAGCAATATGCTGCCATCCGCAGAGCAAAACGGCGCGCAATCTGTCGGGAAAGCTGTTGACAAGCGGATGAATGAGCAATCAACTGCCATCCGCTGAGCACGGCGCACGAACCGTGGTGAAAGCCGTTGGCGAGCGGAAGAATGAGCAATCCACTGCCATCCGCTGAGCAATAGGACGAGCGAAACGTGGTGAAAGCCGTTGACGAGCGGAAGAATGAGCAATCCACTACCATCCGTGGAGCAATAGAACGCGCCAACCGTGGTGAAAGCCTTTGACGAGCGGATGAACGAGCACTCTGCTGCCATCCATTGGGCAATACGGTGGCAAACTGTGAAAGCCTATGACCAGCGGAAGAATGAGCAATCCACTGCTATCCGCTGAGCAAAACGGCGTGCAAACTGCCGGAGAAGCTGTTGACGAGCGGAAGAATGAGCAATCCACGGCCATCTGCTGAGCACGGCGCGCGAACCGTGGTGAAAGCCGTTGACGAGCGTAAGAATGAGCAATCCACTGCCATCCGCTGAGCAATAGGACGCGCGAACAGTGGTGAAAGCCATTGACGAGCGGAAGAATGAGCAATCGACTGCGATCCGCTGAGCAAAACGGCGCGCAAACTGTCGTGAAAGCCGTTGACGAGCGGAAGTATGAGCAACGCGCTGTCATCCGCTGAGCAAAATAGCGTGCGAACCGTGGTGAAAGCCGTTGACGAGTGGAAGAATGAGCAATCCACTGCCATCCGCTGAGCAATATGGCGCGTGAACCGTGGTGAAAGCCGTTGACGAGCGGAAGAATGAGCAATCCACTGCCATCCGCTGAGCACGGCGCGCGAACCGTGGTGAAAGCCGTTGACGAGCGGAAGAATGAGCAATTCACTGCCATCCGTTGAGCAAAACGGCGCGCAAACTGTCGTGAAAGCCGTTGACGAGCGCAAGTATGAGCAACGCGCTGTCATCCTGCGAGCAAAATAGCGCGCGAACCGTGGTGAAAGCCGTTGACGAGCGGAAGAATGAGCAATCCACTGCCATCCGCTGAGCAAAACGGCGCGCAAACTGTCGTGAAAGCCGTTGACGAGCGGAAGTATGAGCAA
>Ga0307512_10002645_pt1 | contig 22132 bp, 22 predicted proteins | sample 14_EM_MG_FD_200267 | JGI IMG/M metagenome (GOLD analysis project Ga0307512, IMG submission 200267) | Populus trichocarpa ectomycorrhiza microbial communities from riparian zone in the Pacific Northwest, United States - 14_EM | ecosystem: Host-associated > Plants > Roots > Unclassified | place...
GGAGTTGACCGCAAGGTGACGATACGGAGAACGGCTGCACGCGAGACTGAAGGGCAGTGCCATGTCACATGGCACTGCCCTCGCCGAGGCCGACTACACCCCTCCGACCGTTTGCTCCCGACCTCGCCAGACCTCCCCGTCACGCCTCTCCGTCACGCCTCCCCGTCACGCCCCCCGTCACGCCTCCACGTCAGCTCTCCCCAGCCAGTAACCGAAACCCCTGCGCGTATGAATCAGCGCCGGCTCATCCCGGTCCACCTTGCGGCGAAGACGGGAGACGAGTTGCTCGATCGCGTTGTCGCCGCGGAAGTCGCCGCAGACGTACCGGCCGATCTGCTCCTTCGACAGCACTCGGTGCGCATTGACGAGGAGATGGCGCAGCAGCCGGTACTCGGCGGGCGTGAGGTCGAGCGTCCGCGTCCCGCGCCGCGCCCGACAACTGGCGTCGTCCAGGGCGAGGTCGAGGTAGCCGAGCGCGCCGTCCCGGCGCGGGCCGCCATTCGAGCCGCGCAGCAGGACCTGCATCCTGGCCAGGACTTCGGCCACCCGGAAGGGTTTGGTGACGTAGTCCTTCTCCCCCAGACCGACTTCGGGAAGGAGCCGGTCCAGGGAGTCATAGGCGGCCAGGAAGAGGACCGGCGGACGGTGGGCGGCGGGCGGGCGGCGCTCCCGGCCGAGGCCTGCCAGGTCCGGCAGCATGGCGTCGAGGACCACGAGGTCGAAGCGCTGCTCGATGGCCCGCGCCAGCGCCTCGGCCCCGGTGTCGGCCAGACTGATCCGGTAGCCCGCCAACTCCAGGGTCGTCGACAGCAGTTCCGCGACCTCCGGTTCGCCCGCGACGACCAGGACATGCTGCCCGGCCCCGCGCGCGAGCGCCGGCCTCTCACTGACGGTGCCGTTCGGCGACGAGGAAGGCATGCCACTCACCCTACCGTTCTGCTTGCCTAACTCAAGTAAATCTCTTCCATTGCTTGACTCAAGTAATCTAACTATGCTTGCCTGACGCAAGCAACCCCTATGAAGATCTCTGCACGGAGCGTGCCGGCCGGAGTGCTCGCGTTCGGGGTGCTGGGCGTCGCGGTCGGCGTCGCGCACCACGACGACGGCTCGGTGCTGAAGGCTCCCGGGGCCCGGGACTGAGCGCGGGAGTGCGTCAGGACCGGGGTGTCACCGGGGCCAGCCACAGGCCGACGATCGCGTCGGCGAGGCCGGTGGCGGCGTCGTCCCAGTTGCGGCGAGGGGTGGGCCGATTCTCGGCGAGCGCGCGCTCACGTTCGGCGGGCATCTGGATGATGAGGTGGCGTGCCATCTCGCCGCGTTCGGCCAGGACCTCGGGGGGCAGGTCGGGCAGACACCGGTTGACCCCCTCGATGGTCTGCCGCAGGGACGGGGAGGCCAGCGACTCCTCCACGAGGATCTCGTGGAGCACGGGGTCGGTCATGATCTGTGCGCAGAAGCGCGCGTACCAGGTGGGGCCGCCCAGGGTCCCGAGGTGCTGGATCATGGGGCGCACCAGGCAGTCCACCCACGCGCGTACGTCCGTGGAGGCGCCGATACCGGCCAGCAGGCGGACGCGGATCTCCTCGGTCTGCGCCGCGTGCTTGCGGACGATCGCCCGGACCAGGTCGGCCTTGGTGCCGAAGTGGTAGCCCACCGCGGTGTTGTTGCCCTGTCCGGCGGCCTCGCTGACCTGACGGTTGGAGACCGCGTTGACACCGCGCTCGGCGAACAGCCGCTCGGCCGCGGTCAGGATCAGCTCCCGGGTCGCGCCGACCTGTTCGGCCCGTGCCGTCCTGCTCGCCATGCTCACCACCGCACCGGGACTTCGCTCAGCCCTCCGACGGCCAGCCCCTCGAGCCGTCGCAGGTCCGCCGCCGGTGCGGCGAGTTCCAGCGACGGAAGCCTACGCAACAGCACGTGGAGGGCGGTCTGCAGCTCCGTGCGGGCCAGCGCCTGCCCCAGACAGGAGTGGGCTCCGGCACCGAACGCAAGATGCGGGTTGGGGCTGCGGTCGAGCCGCATGTCGCCGGGCGCGTCGAAGACGGCCGCGTCCCGGTTGGCGACCGCCGTGTTGCACAGCACCGTCGTCCCGGCCGGCAGGACCGTGCCGCCCACCTCGGCCGGCTCGTCCAGGTACCGGGGCACGCCGATGCCCGGGTCGGCGTCGAAGCGCAGTGCCTCCTCGACCGCGGAGTCCACCAGCGAGGGGTCGGCGAGCAGCCGCTCCCAGCGACGCCGGTCGGCGAGCAGCAGGGCCACCGTTGTGCCGATCTTGTTCGTGGCGGTCTCGTGCCCGGCGACCAGCAGGGCCTGGGCCGTGAACACCAGCTCCCGTTCGGACATGGGGTGGCCGTCGGAGTCCCAGTCGATGACGAGGTCGCTCAGCAGATCGGCGCTGGGGGCCGCCCGCTTGGCGTAGACGTGCGCGGCGAGGTAGTCGACGAAGTCGTCCTGCGCCTGCTCGATCTCGTCCTGGCCGTACCGGGTGAGGTTGAGCAGGACGTCGGACCAGTACGCGAACCGGTCGTGGTCGGCAGGCGGGACGCCGAGGAGGTCGCAGATCACCCACACGGGCAGCGGAAAGGCCAGGTGTGTGCGCAGGTCCGCCGGGTGCCCGTGCGCCACCATGTCGTCGACGAGCTTCTCGGCCATCGCCTCGATGCCCGGGCGCAGCGCGGCCACCCGCTCGGCGGTGAACCACCTGCCCACCGTCCCGCGCCATCGCAGGTGCGCCTCCCCGCGCGCGGGGAGGGCCATCGCCATGTCGCTGCTGAAGACTCCGCCCGACTCGTCGTCCGCGATCCGGGCGGCGCCGGCCGCGCGCAGCACGCTGGTGAACCGGTCGTCGGCAAGGACCTGCCGGACGTCCTCGTGGCGGGTCAGCAACGTGACCTCGTCCCCGCTGGGCAGTCTGACGCGGGCGAACGGGCACTGCTCGCCCAGTCGGTCCCATGCGCCGGGCGGCTCCAGCGCCGTCTCGCCGTGGAACGGGTAGCCCAGGGGTTGTTGGTCCTCGCGCGGGTCCATACGCCCTCCTCCGAACCGGCGGTCGCTGCACGGTCAGGCAAACCGAGCCCTTAAGGTAAGTCAAGCGCCTGCCTTAAATCCGGCAGAGTGTCCGGCCTCTCTCATCGTGTCCGTGGAGGACCCTTCATGTCCGACGCCCTTCCCAGACCTGCGAACGCGGGCGATCCGGCCGCAGCTCGGTCGAGCGCCGTGGTGGCGGTGCTGGCCTTCGCCGGCATCGTCGTCTCGCTGATGCAGACCCTGGTCATCCCGATCGTCCCGGAGCTGCCGAAACTGCTGGACGCTCCGGCGTCCGACACCGCCTGGGCCGTGACCGCGACGCTGCTCGCCGCCGCCGTGGCCACTCCGGTGGTCGGCCGGCTCGGCGACATGTTCGGCAAGCGGCGCATGCTGCAGGTCAGCGTGGTCCTGCTGGTGACCGGCTCGGTGATCTGCGCACTCAGCGAGTCGCTCGTGCCGATGATCGCCGGGCGCGCGGTGCAGGGGCTGGCGGCGGCGGTCGTGCCGCTGGGCATCAGCATCATGCGGGACGAGCTGCCGGCGGAGCGGCTCGCGGGGGCCACCGCGCTGATGAGCGCCTCACTCGGCGTCGGCGGCGCCCTGGGGCTGCCCACGGCGGCGCTCATCGCCGACCACTTCGACTGGCATGTGCTCTTCTGGGCGTCGGCGGCCCTCGGTGTCGTGGCCCTCGTCCTGGTCGTGCTCATCGTGCCCGAGTCCCGGGTGCGCAGCGGCGGCCGTTTCGACGTGGTCGGCGGTGTCGGCATGGCGGCGGGTCTGGTGTCCCTGCTGCTGGCGATCTCCAAGGGGGCCGACTGGGGCTGGACCAGCGGCACCACGCTGGGCCTGTTCGCCGCGGCGGTCGTGGTGCTGCTCGCGTGGGGCCTGTTCGAACTGCGCACCAGCGAGCCGCTGGTGGACCTTCGTGCCACCGCCCGCCGTCAGGTGCTGGTCACCAATCTCGCCTCGATCGCGATCGGCTTCTCGATGTTCGCGATGTCCCTGGTGCTGCCCCAGCTGCTGCAGCTGCCGGTGCAGACCGGTTACGGCCTCGGCAGGTCGCTGCTGACCGCCGGACTGGTCATGGCGCCGTCCGGCCTGGTGATGATGGCGTTCGCGCCCGTGTCCGCGGCCGTCTCCAAGGCGAAGGGCCCGAAGGTCACCCTGATGATCGGTGCCCTGATCGTGGCCTCCGGGTACGGCCTGAACATCGTGCTGATGTCGGAGGTCTGGCACCTCGTGGTGGTGTCCTGCGTCATCGGCGCCGGCATCGGTTTCACCTACGGCGCCATGCCCGCGCTGATCATGGGCGCGGTGGACCCGTCGGAGACCGCGGCCGCCAACAGCCTCAACACCCTGATGCGTTCGATCGGTACGTCGTGCGCCAGTGCCATCGCCGGCGTCGTCCTGTCCCAGATGACGATCAACCTGGGCGGCTACGCCCTGCCGTCGGAGAACGGCTTCAAGGTCGTCATGAGCATCGGCGCGGGCGCCGCCCTGCTGGCCTTCGCCGTGGCGTCGTTCATCCCGCGCCGCCGCCCCGTCACCACGGATGCGCCGGCACCCACGGCGAGCGAACCGTCGGCCGACGCGACCGCGGTGAGCTGACCGACAGGACGAACCGGTCGGTGGTCTCGGTCTGCCAATGGGGTTACGGCGCCGGTCTTTCTGGTCTCCCGGATCCGGGAGGCGTACGTCCACGGGGACCGGCCCGGGCAGGCCGGCACCACCGGTTTCCGGCACAGCGCCCGGGTCGTCGTGGCCGCCGCCCCGATCCTGATCGCGGTGTTCGCGGGCCTCATCGGCGCCGGCGAGTCGATGATCAAGACGATCGGGTTCGGTCTCGCGGGGCCGTCCTCCTGGACGCATTTGTCGTCCGCATGGCGCTCGTGCCCGCCGTGCTCGCCCTGCTCGGCAAGGCGGCCCGGCGGCTGCCGCGATGGCTGGACCGGCTGCTGCCCGTCGTCGACGTGGAGGGCGAGACCCTCACCCGCAAGGACCCGGGCGAACCGGCCGCGACCTGACCGGCCGCACGGGAGTCCGCCCGCGTCTGACCTCCCTTCCTTTCCCCCAGAGGGTCGCCCGTGTCGCCGGACACGGACGGCCCTCGCCCGCCGTTCCCGGCGGGCATCGCCCACCATGGTCACCAGGACGAGACGACAAGAACGGACACCATGACCATCCGCGTGCTGCTCGCCGACGACCAGGCCCTCCTGCGGGCCACGTTCCGGATCCTGATCGACTCCTGCGACGACATGGAGGTGGTCGCCGAGGCCACCGACGGCGTCGAGGCCGTCGTCCTCGCGCGTGCCCACCGCCCCGACCTGGTCCTGATGGACATCCGCATGCCCGGCACCGACGGTCTGGCCGCCACGGCCGCGATCTGCGCCGACCCCGATCTGTCGGGCACCCGCGTGCTGATCCTCACCACGTTCGAGATCGACGAGTACGTCGCCCAGGCGCTGCGGGCCGGCGCGAGCGGATTCCTCCGCAAGGACGTGACCGCCGACGCCTTGCTCGACGGCATCCGGACCGTGGCGGTGGGCGAGTCGCTGCTCTCCCCGCTCGCCACGCGCGTGCTGATCACGCGCTTCCTGGCCGCCCCCGCGCAGGGTGCGCGCCTGGCGGCGTCCGAGGACCTCTCCACACTCACCGCCCGTGAGCGCGAGGTGATGGCGTGGGTCGCGGAGGGCCACTCCAACGAGGAGATCGCCGAGAAGCTCTTCGTCAGCCCGCTCACGGTACGCACCCACGTGCACGGCTCCATGACGAAGCTGGGCGCCCGCGACCGCACCCAGCTCGTCGTCATCGCCTATCAGTCGGGGCTCGTGCAGACGTCGCCGCCCGCGGAGCGCTGACGACCTTCTGCTGAGAGCAGAGGGCTGAGAGCAGAGGGCTGAGAGCAGAGGGCTGAGGGCAGAGGGCTGAGGGCTGAGGGCAGAGGGCTGAGGGCTGAGGGCTGAGGGCTGAGGGCTGAAGACCGCGGGCTCAGCCCGCGGACAGCCTGTCCAGCCACTGCTCCAGCAGAGCCGACTCCGCAGGCGTGAACACCGGGGACTGTTCGGCACGCAGGCGGGCGGCGAGCGTCGCGGCGGCGACGGGGACTGCCTTCCTACGGCTGTCCCGCTCGCGCGGTTCGGTGGTGCCGGCCGGACGGGTCAGCGAGTCGAGCAGGGTGTCGCGCAGCCGCTCGGAGAACCGCGGGTCGGGGTACTGCTCCGGTCTGGTCAGCATCGACAGGGCCGCCCCGACGTTGGCGGACATGATCATCTGCGTCGCGAGGGCGGGCGGCACGGTGAGCCGGCCGGCGGCCGCGCAGCGTTCGAGGATCCCGTGCAGCAGGGCATGCGCCTCCTGGGCCGACACGGGCGGGGCGGTCAGCTCGGGCGAGTACATCAGGCGGTAGTGGTTGGGGTGCTCCAGCGCGAAGCGCATGTGGTTGTCCCAGCCGCTCCTGAGGTCGGCGACCGGGTCGTCGCTGGGCCGGGCCGCCCGCTTGGAGGCGAGGTACTCCTCGAACCCACGGTCGACGACGGCGGCCAGCAGCCCGGCCTTGTCGCCGAACAGCCGGTAGAGCATCGGCGCCCCGACCCCGGCCGCCTCGCACACCGCACGCGTCGAGACATCGGCGACGGGCGCCTTGGCGAGCAGGTCGGTGGCGGCTTCCAGGATCTTTTCCCTCGCATCCATGCGTCTACGGTACGCCATGCGTAGCAGCGATACGAAATTGGCAATACCGTCGCTACGGACCTGTGTTATCGTCGATACGAACAAGGCGTAGCAGTGCTAACAATGCGAAGGGTGCAGCCATGACCACTCAGCCCCACACGGGCCGGCGCGTCGCGATCGTGACCGGCGGATCGCGCGGCATCGGACGGCAGATCGCCCGGCGGCTCGCCGCCGACGGGTTCGCCGTCGTCGTCGGGTACGCGGGCAACAAGGACGCGGCCGACGACGTCGTACGCACCATCGAGGGCACCGGCGGCACGGCGTGCGCAGCCCGCGCGGACGTCGGCGACGAGACCGAGGCCGCCGCCCTGTTCGACCTGGCGGAGGCCAGGTACGGCGGCATCGACGCGGTGGTGCACGCGGCCGGACGGATGTCCCTCTCCCCCGTCGCCGAGCTCGACCTCGGTGAGCTCGACGCCCTGTACCGCACGAACATCCGCGGCACATTCGTCGTCGACCAGCAGGCCGCACGGCGACTGCGCCAGGGCGGAGCGCTGATCAACTTCTCCAGCTCGGTGGTGGGTCTCGCCTTCCCCGGTTACGGCGCCTACGCCGCGAGCAAAGGGGCGGTCGAGGCACTGACGCTGATCCTCGCCCGGGAGATGCGGGGCCGCGACGTGACCGTGAACGCCGTCGCACCCGGCCCCACCGCCACCGACCTCTTCCTCGACGGCAAGGACGAGGAGACCGTCGCCCGCCTGGCCGCGCAGCCGCCACTGGAGCGCCTGGGGACGCCGGAGGACATCGCGGGCGTCGTGTCCTTCCTCGCCGGCCCCGAAGGTCGCTGGATCAACGGACAGGTACTGCGGGCCAACGGCGGCATCGTCTGACGGCCCGCCGCCCTTCGAGCACGACAGCCGACCGACCCCTTCGATTCGACAGGAATGTCATGAACGACAGCAAGGTCATCCTGGTCACCGGTGCCTCCAGCGGTTTCGGCGCCCTCACCGTCCGCGCGCTCGCCGAGCGCGGGCACACGGTCTACGCGGGCATGCGCGCCCTCGGCACGCGCAACGCCCGGGCGGCCGCCGGCCTCGCCGCCCATGCGGCCGAGCACGGGGTCGACCTGCGGGCCATAGAACTGGACGTGACACGGCAGGACAGCGCGGACACGGCCGTCGCACGGGTCGTCGAGGAACAGGGACACCTCGACGTCCTGGTCCACAACGCCGGGCACATGGTGCTGGGCCCGGCCGAGGCCTTCACCCCCGAGCAGCTGGCGGACGTCTACGACACCAACGTCCTCGGCACCCAGCGCGTCAACCGTGCGGCCCTGCCCCAGCTGCGCAGCCAGGGCCAGGGGCACCTCGTGTGGATCGGCTCCTCCAGCACACGCGGCGGCTGCCCGCCCTTCCTCGCCCCGTACTTCGCGGCGAAGGCCGCCATGGACGCCCTCGCGGTGAGCTATGCCGCCGAGGTCGTCCGGTTCGGGATCGACACGTCGATCGTCGTGCCGGGTGCCTTCACCTCGGGCACGAACCACTTCGCCCACGCCGGAACACCGGCCGACGCGGACCGTGCCGCCGCCTACGACGCCCGCTACAAGGCCCTGATGGACGATGTGAACAAGCGGCTGGCCGGGCTGATACCGCCGGACGCCGACGTCGCCGAGGTGGCGGAGGCCGTCGTGGCGAGTGTCGAACTGCCGCCCGGCAGGAGGCCGTTCCGGATCCACGTGGACCCGAGCCGCGACGGCAGCGAGGTCGTCTCCGCGGTGGCCGACCGCGTCCGCGCCGAGTTCTACCGCCGGGTGGGGCTCGAGGACCTGCTGACCCCGGCGAGCAGTCTGTAGGCAGCGCCGTTCAGGGGAAACCGGCGGGCGGGGCGAGTGGCCGCGGGCCGCAGCGTCGACAACTCACCCCGTGACGCTCCCCCTGATCCCGCCCATGCTCGCCACACCCGGGACACTGCCGCCCGCCGCGCAGGACGCCCGCTGGGCCTATGAGACCAAGCAGGACGGCCAGCGCGTGGTGGCCTACCTCGAAGGGGACGGCAGCGTCCTGCTGCGCGCACGGTCCGGGGAGGACATCACTGCCGCGTATCCCGAGCTGCGGCCGCTGGGCCCGGCGCTCGGTGCGACGGCGGCGGTGCTGGACGGGGAGGTGCTGGCGCTGGACGAACAGGGCCGCGCCGACTTCCAGTTGCTGCAGTCGCGCATGGGGCTGGCGCATGCGCCGGCCAGGGCGGCGCGCCAGGCGGCGAAGGTGCCTGCCCACCTCGTCCTGTTCGACGTGATGCACCTGGGCGGTCAGGACCTCACCGCACTCCCCTACGCCCGGCGGCGCGGGCAGTTGGAGCAGCTCGGACTCGACGGCCCGTTCTGGTCCACCCCTGCAGCGCTCGTCGGGCACGGCGAGGATGCCCTGCGGGCCACCCGTGAGCACGGTCTCGAGGGCCTGGTCTGCAAGAGGCTGGACTCGGCGTACGAGCCCGGGGTGCGCTCCCGGGCCTGGATCAAGATCCGCAACATGCGCAGCGAGGACGTCGTCGTGGGCGGCTGGCTGCCCGGCAGGGGACGGCTGTCGGGACTGCCCGGCGCCGTCCTGGTCGGGCAGCGGGCAGCGGGGCGCCTGCGGTATGTCGGGAATGTGGGCACCGGCTGGAGCGAGGCCGAGCGGTCCCAACTGGCCGCGCTCCTCGGGGCCGCCACGACGGACGTGTGCCCCTTCGACCCCGTACCGCCCGTCGCGGGGGCGCACTGGGTCGTGCCCCGGCTGGTCGGCGAGGTCCGCTACAGCACCCGCACCCGGGCCGGAATGCTGCGCCAGCCGTCCTGGCTGCGGCTCAGGCCCGATCTGGCACCCGAGGACGCCTCGGCCGACCTCCCCGACGCCCCGGCCTGACCGGCCGCCCGGCACACGGCCCGACCCGCCGCGCGACACACCGTCACGATCCAAACATTGGGCTGCGCTTCACCACTGGTACGCCTGTGGCCTCTTGGCCCGGAAGTGAAAACCCGCGATGCTGAACTCCTTTACCCCCCACAGCCGTTGGGCTGCGCCCGAACCAGGAGGAGGACGCAGTGTCGTCACAGAAGTTCAAGGTGCAACGCAGGAGGTGGCTGACCGGTCTGGCCGGCGCCGCCGCGCTCGTCGTCGCCTTCCCCGCCGCCGCCTTCGCCGCCCCGCCCCAGGCGCTGCCCGCCAACGCGGAGGCCGCCGAGTCCACGTACCAGCCGGCCTTCGACTACGACACGGACGGCTGCTACTCCACCCCCGCCATCGGCCCCGACGGCACCATCAACGGCGGCCTCAACCCGACCGGCGCGCTCAACGGCAACTGCCACGACGCCTCGGACCTCGACAACACCAACAGCTACTCGCGCTACAAGTGCAACAACGGCTGGTGCGCGTACATGTACGGCCTGTACTTCGAGAAGGACCAGGCCGTGGCGGGCAGCAGCCTCGGCGGGCACCGCCACGACTGGGAGCACGTGGTGATCTGGGTGCAGGACAACCAGATCAAGTATGTCTCGACGTCCAACCACGGCTCGTTCACGGTGCATGCGGCGTCCGAGGTCCGCTTCGACGGGTCCCACGCGAAGATCGTCTACCACAAGGACGGCATCAGCACGCACTGCTTCCGGCTGGCGAACTCGAACGACGAGCCGCCGGAGAACGACAAGCACACCTGGCAGTACCCGCCGCTGGTCGGCTGGAACGGCTACCCCGCGGGCCTGCGCGACAAGCTGACCGCGTACGACTTCGGGAGCGCCAACTTCGGCCTGAAGGACAGCAGTTTCGCCTCGCACCTGTCGTCCGCGAAGCCGTCCGGAATCGCGTTCGACCCGAACGCCTGATCCCGGCACCGTTCACCGGCCGGCTCGTTCCACAGCTCCCGGAGTCATCCTGGCTCCGGGAGCCAGGAAAGGGCGAATCATGCCGGTCGGGAGACGGACCACCCGTGGACGGCTGTCACGGCGGTGCTTTCTCGCCGCGGTGGGCGCCCTCGGGATGGCAAGTGCGGGGGCCGCGGCCCACGGGAACGGGTACACCATGCCCACCCTCCTCTTCGCCGACTCCGCGACCCAGCGCCGGCTCGGCGCCCTCCACGCGACCGCGCTGACCGCCCTCGCCGACTCCCACACCATCCACGCCGACCCGGCGGTGTACGACAGGGCGGGCCTGCTCACACGTCCGCCCGGCACCGTCGTCCGGGCCGGCGGTGGCTATCCCTCGCCGCAGCGATGGACGCGGGACGCTGCCGTCAACGCGTGGAACGGGGTGAGCCTGCTGGCGCCGGCCGTCGGCCGCAACACACTCTGGTCGGTCGTCGACCAGAGCCCGAACGGCCTCGTCGTACAGCAGGACAACCAGTGGTGGGACCAGGTCGTGTGGATCCCGGCCGCCTGGCACCACTACCGCATCACGGGCGACCGGGACTTCCTGGGCCGCGCCTTCGAAACCTCCGTCAACACCCTCAGCACCCGCCGGGCCCGCGACTTCGACGCCGCCCACGGGCTGTTCAGGGGGCCCGGCTTCATGAACGACGGCATCTCCGGCTGCCCGAGCCTGCCGGCCTCGGCGAGCGTCCACTCCTCGTTCGTCCTCGACCATCCCGGCACCGAAGCACTCATGTCCCTGTCCACGAACTCCCTTTACCACGGCGCCCTGTCGGCGCTCGCGAGCATGGCCGAGTCGCTCGGAGAGCCGCAGCGGGCCGTGTCCCTGCGGGCGGACGCAACGCGCCTGCGCGAGGCGGTCGACCGGCATCTGTGGCGCGAGCAGGCCGGGACGTACGCCTACTTCGTCCGGCCCGACGGGCATGTCGACACCTCCCAGGAAGGCGCCGGTCTCGCCCTCGCCCTGCTGTTCCAGGTCGCCGACCGGCGCCGGGCGAACCTCGTCCTCGACACCGCCCATTGGCAGCCCCACGGCATCGTCAACGTCTGGCCGCACTTCCCCCGCTTCGACGACCACAGGCCCGGACGGCACAACGTCATGGTGTGGCCGATGGTCCACGGCCTGTACGGCAACGCCGCCGCCGACACGGGCCGTGCCGACCTCTTCGCACGCTGTGTCGAGCAACTCGCCGCTCTCGTCACCCGCAGCGACAAGAACTTCTTCGAGCTCTACGACTCCGTGAGCGGTGCCGTCGACGGCGGCTGGCAGGAGGGCGGCAGCGGGCGGCCCGAGCACTTCGTCTCCCAGCCGGACCAGGCCTGGTCGGCGACGGCGTATCTGCGCCTGATCCACGACGGCCTGTTCGGACTGGCCTTCAGCGAGGACACGCTGCGGTTTCGGCCGTGTCTGCCGCCGCACTGGGGCGCGGTGAGCCTGCGCGGGCTGCGCTACCGGGGCGCGACGCTCGACATCACCCTGCGCGGGAGCGGCAGCCGGGTGCGGGCGTGCACGGTCGACGGGCGGAGCGCCGAACCCGTCGTACCGGCCGCCACCACCGGCCACCACACGGTGGACCTCGTCCTCGGGGTCTAGGACCCGAGCCGCGTCCGCCTTCCGTCCCGGGCCCGATCCGGCCGCGCGCGTCGCTGCCTAGCGTCGTGGGCATGGACACGAGCGATACGAGCGGGCAACTCGAAGAAGCGTGGGAACGAGTCCACGCCACGGGACCGGAACGCCTCGGCCGGCTCTCCAACCACGCACCCATGGTCGTCGAAGCGCTCGCCAGGCACGGACAGGCGGGCGCCGTGCACCGCTGGCTGGACCAGTACCGGACGAAGCTGGAGGACTTTCCCGACCGCGTCACCCCCGTCACGGACGACAACTGGCCCTCGGCGCTGGGCGATCCGCGCCGCGCCGCGGACTGGATCGACCACTTCACCCGCGCTCTCTCCGAACGCCCTTGGAGGAGCGTCCTCGCCGAGTGGTGGCCGCGTCTGCTGCCGGGCCTGTACGGCGGCGCCACACATCCGGTGATCCGGGTCGGCCATGCGGTGCGCGCCCTGGAGTCCGGCGAGAACGCGCCCCGTCTCACCGAACTCGCCCACGGCCTGGGCTACTGGGCGGCCCGGCACCACGCCGTGTCCGGTGTCGCCGCCCTCCCGGCCGCGCCGACGGCAGCGGCATCCCTGGACGCCGTTCCCGCGATCCCCGAGGGGCACAGCGGATTCCCCTCCCGACTGGCCGCCGTACGCCAACTCCCCATATGGGAGGCCGACTTGACCGACCCGGACACCGCCCGCAAGCGGCTCACCGAACTGGTGGCGGCCGCGACACACCGCTACGCGACCCACGGGCACGGCGAGCCGACCATGCTCGTGCACGCGGCGACGGCCCCCAACGCCGTGCTGCGCGCCCTGGGTTCGCTCCCCCGCGACCTGTGGGTGCCCAGTCTGCACGCGGCGTGGACGGCGTCCGCGGCGGTCACCGCGATGTACGCCCCCGCGGAGCCGGCCGCCGGCCCGCCTCCCGCGCGCCTCACCGCGGAGGAGGTAATGGAGCGGGCCCTGGCGCACGGCGACGAGCACGTCATCAAGCTCACCGACACGGCCCTGGACGTCGCCGACGACCGGGCCCTCGCGGCCGCCCTACGGGCGATCGAGCTCAGTCCCACGGAGTGAGTTCGGTACAGGTCATGAGAACAAGGCGTTCAGATCCGGTTTCTTGCCGCCGAAGAGGCCGTCCTTCTCACTGAGGGAGGCGAGCTTTTCAAGCGAAGCCATGTCGACCTCCGTCGGCCAGCTGGGCAGCGTGAGGTTCTGCAGGACGCCACCGCTGATCTTGGTGTAGGTGGTGAGAACCTGGCGTGCCTCGTCGGGGTGGCCCGATGCGTACCGCAGCGACTCGGTCATCGCTTCGGTGAACCTCTTCACCAGGTCGGGGTTCGTCCGTATGAGCCGCGTCGAAGTGAAGTAGGTCGCCACTGTGAGCTTCGGGTCCGTCTCGGCGAACGGCGAGGCCACGATGCGGGCGCCCTGTGCCTTGGCGATCGTCTGCGCCGGCTCACCCATCCAGGCGGCGTCCACCCGCCCGGTGTCCAGGGCGGCCGGCATCTGGTCGAACGCGATCTCGACGAACCTGACCTTCGAGGGGTCGCCGCCGGCCTTGCGGACCGACTCGCGCACCGTGGTGTCCCCGATGTTCTGCAGGGTGTTCACCGCCACCGTGTGCCCGGCGAGATCCCTGGCCGACTTGATCGAGCTGCCCTTCTTGACCGCCACGCCGGTGACGTCGCCCCCGGCCTTGCCGTTGGAGGCCGCGCCGTTGACCACGGACTTGACCGCAACTCCCTTGACCTGCGCGAGCATCAACGACGTGGTGTTGCTGAACCCGAACTGGAACTGTCCGCTCACCACACCGGGAATGATCGCGGCGCCACCCTGGGCACTCACCATCTGCAGGTTGATACCGCGGCTCTTGAAGAACCCCTTCCGCTGCCCCAGATAGAGCGGAGCCACATCGACGATCGGAATGATGCCCACTTTGACCGTCGTCGTTCTGCTCCCGCCCGAGGACACGGCATCACCCGTCCCCGACTCCGAAGTCCCGCAACCGGCCATACCGACGAAGGTGACGAGCACTGCCCCAAGCCCGAGAACGCGCCTTTGCATGAGCTCCTCCTGACGGAAAGCACTGTGAACGGCGTGAACAACTGCGGCACCCCATACACGGGCGACCAGGCAGGAGAGGCAGGGCCAGGACCACGCTTGCCCGGCCGCGACTCAGCAGCACACCAGATGTTGTGCATTTTGCTGACGGCCGCAATCTACACACGGGCCTTCACGCTGTCAGCACTCCGGGCAAGAGAGGCTGCGACGGCCCCGCACCTCGCTCGGGGGCAGCGGGCAGGGCTGATGCAAAGTCCTGGTGATCGTGCTGCGCTGCCGGTCAGGGGATCTGCAGGAGGTCCAGGAGCGGGTGAAAGGCTTGTATGAGACGTGGCGGAGTCCGGCGGCGATGCTGCAGTGGCCGTGGTTCGCGGGGCGTGTTGATCGCCAGGTTGCGCAGGGCGGCCATGTTCTCCGGTCCGCATCCGGTGGCAGACCTTGGAGGCGTCCCCGCGGTAGGCGGTGTCACGGCTGCCGCAGCCGCCCGATCGCGGTGCCGAGGTCGGTCTCGATGCCGTCGGGCTGCTGCAGGCCGTTCTCCAGCAGGCGTTGGACGAACGGCCGGTGTTCCGGGCGGCCGGCGGTGGAGAAGTACGCCTGGAGGCCGGGCACGAATTCGCTGTCCTCGGGCAGGGTGGCCACGTCGACCAGTTCCTTGATTCCGGTGACGGCCACCTTGTCGAAGGCTGCGATGCGGCGCGCGAACGCGTCGGTGAAGTCCTCGATCTCGGCATCCGGAATCAGGCGGTTGACGTAGCCGTACTGGGCGGCCAGGTCGGCGGGAATGTCGTCGCCGCCGAGCAGGATCTCCAGGGCGCGGCCCCGGCCGACCAGCCGTCCGAGTCGGGCCATGGGTCCGCCGCCGGGGACGGTACCGACACCGACCTCGAACTGGCCGAGTACCGCCTTCTCGGAAGCGAAGCGGATGTCGGTGGCGAGCACGAACTCGCTGCCCGCGCCGCGGGTACGGCCACGGATCTCGGAGATCGTCGCTGCCGGAAGCTTGCTGAGCCGTACGAAGTTGTCCAGATACGGGTGCAGGCCGGTCGGTCCGGGACGCATCCCCGCCACCCGGGCGTTGTCGGCCTTGAAGTCCCAGTGGGCCATGAAGTAGCCGGGGGTGTCGCTGCGGAACACGACCACGGTGAGGTGCGGGTTGGTCTCGATGCGCTCGACGAGCGCGCCCAGTTGGTCGAGCGTGTCCGGGTCCAGCAGGTTGACCGGTCCGTTGTCGAACGTCACCCGCCAATAGGAGGGGGAGACTTCGACGACGTGAAACTGTTCTTCGGTCAAGTCGACTCCGTTGCTCTTGGTGTGTTCGTCATGAGACGTACTGCTGCCCGCCGTCGATGTCGTATGTCGCGCCGGTCAACGCGGTATTGACCATGAGGTGGACGGCCAGCGCCGCAACGTCCGCGGGTCCGACGACGCGGCCGATCGGCAGCGTCGCGCGCAGCTCGGCGCGGCGTTCCTCGATCCGGTCGCCCAGCAGCGAGGCCGAGAGCGGAGTGTCGACGAAGCCGGCCGCGATGAGGTTGACGCGTACCGGTGCAAGTTCAAGTGCGAGGGCTGCGGTGAACGGAGGCAACGCGTTGGTGGCGGCGGAGGCTGCCCCGAGACCTCGACTGACGCGCCGTGCCCCGGTGCCGCCCATGAACACCAAGCTGCCTCCGGGTCTCACCCGGCCGACGGCATTGCGCGCGACCTCGAGCTCCAGCACTGCGTGATCACTGATCGCGTCCCGTACCTCTGCGGCGCTCATTTCGAGCAGCGGCCCGTAGCTCGGGCCGCCGGCCGTCACCATCACGTGGTCGATCGGGGCCGGCAGGTCCTGGAAGAAACTCGCCAAGGCCGCGGGATCGGTTGCGTCGAACGCCCCGGTGCGCTGCGTGCCGAGCTCCGTGGCTGCGCGCTCCAGCCGGCCGGGATCGCGGCCGGCAAGGACGAGCTCGGCACCCTCGGACCGGGCACGCTTGGCCGTCTCCAGCCCGATGCCGGCGCTACCGCCGATGACAACGACGGTCTGGCCGAGCAGTTCGGGCTTGCGCGCTGGGATTGTCATGCCGAACTCCTCCTGTACATCCCGCCGTCGGGTGGCCGCTCGTGCCGGCGGCCTTTCGACCCCTCCCGCGTGGGCATCGGCCTGTCCTTGTCAGCGGCCGGCCAGGCGCGTCTTGATCTCCTGGAGCAACCAGCCGTTGCCGTCCGGGTCACTGAACGACACGAAGGAACCGTAGTCCGCGTGCTCGGAAGCCGGTCCGTCCACGCGTCCCCGGGTCCCGGCGTGGTGGAAGACGCCCGTGATGTCGTGGAACACCTCGCTCACGTCCACTCCGCGCTCGACGAGATCCGTCCGGGCCGCGTCGATGTCGTACACGGAGAGCTGCAGACCCTGTGCGGAGCCGGACGGGGCCGAGGTCACGCCCTCGCCGAAGATGATCGAGCACAGGGAACCCGGCGGGGTGAACTGCACCACCCGGTAGCCCTCCTCGACGGCCAGGTCGGCATCCAGGCGCCAGCCAAGCGATCCGTAGAACCGCGTGGCCCGGTCAACATCGGAGACCGGCAACATCACGACTTCGAGTCGCATCTCACCGGCTTGCACCGGAGGCGTTCCGGTGCTCCCGGCGGGTCCCGCTTCCACGCTGCCCATCTCCGCCTCCAGCGGTCGGTGGCACGGTTGATGGCCGCCGAGAACTCACGCTTCCCAGGTTCCGCAGGAGGCACTCCGTAGTCGCCGACACGGTTGCCCGGGACTGAGAACGCGCCCCACCCCATGAGAACCGCCCCGACCGGCGCCCGCAAGTCCGGGGCTGGATCGCCCCCCCGGGGTGCCGGATCTCGACCATGACGATCCCCTGCCAGACGGGGGAGCCGACAGGTTGTGGCCGTGTTCCCGTGTACGGGCGAGCGCGGCGCAAGCGGTGGTTCACCATCACCAGAGGTATCCGTCGACGGGCACGGCTTTGGTCGGGCGGTCCGGGACGTCGATGAGCTCAAGCAGGTCACGTTCGAGGTTGATGGCCAGGGCGGTGATCGGAACATCTTGGACGCGGTTGGCGAACGGTTCCTCGTTGGCGGCGCCAACCCGTTCGATCAGCCGGAAGTACAAGGCGATCAGGAGCGTGGTGGGAATCACCAGCCACTGGTGGGCGGGTACGACACTGATCGTCGCGAACGGGAAAACCACGACATAGCAGTGGACGAACATACGGCTGAGGTAGTCGTGCGGTCGGGGGATCGGGGTTGTGCTCATGCGTTCCGCAAGTGCCTGCTGGACGGACAGTCCGGCCAAAGCAGTCTCCAGCTGGAAGTTGTCCAGACCGGCGAGGATTCCGGCGGCATAGCCTCGGAAGATGGCCTGGCTCTGCAGCCGGGCCAGGACGGCGGGCCCATTGTCGGCGGCGAGGACCAGGTCCGCCTCGTCGGCCGGCAGGAGACGGGTCAGTTCGGCCGTGGCGTCCTGTTGGCGTAGCTGTCGGGCCAGGCTGTGTGCCCAGGCTGCCTGGCGGACGGCCAGGTCTCGTTGCCAGGCAAGGACGGCATCGGATGCGACGGAACCTTGGGCGACCTTGGCATCGGTGAGGGACCGGGCGACCCGGATGAGGGTGCGCGACAGACCAGTGATCTGGGCCCAGATGGTGCTTGCTTCCCACCAGCGCTGGTAGGCGGTATTGGCGCGGAATGCGAGGAGGATAGCCAGAGCGGTACCAAGGACAGTGGCCACCAAAGACGGCAGTGCGAGCCAGGAGATTCCGGCGACGTCGACCAGCAGGTACACCGCAGTGGCGCTAATCGCGGCAAGCAGCAGATCGAATCGAACATACGGCATCGTCCTGCGGAAGTTGAATGCTTCCTTAACGATCACCGAATCAGCCTACACGCTTGAACGTCAAATCCGCCTGAATTGGGCATCGGTGATGGGTAGGGGCGTTGCAAAGCCTCTTGATCTCGTGGATGTCGCTGGTCAGGCGATGCCCAGGAGCGCCAATCTGGCCGAACTTCTTCTATCGAATTTAAGAAAACGGGCAGTGAACGGGCGCAATTCAGTGGCCGAGCGGGCAGTATTCTGCCGCGCCACGAAGCCCTCCACCGCATTGTCCAGGGACTCTGCACCCCGGAAAACGGGCACATTCGGTCATGAACTGCTCTACGACGAACCTGGTCAGTAGGGGCAAGCGCCTTGTAGAAATTTGGCCAGCGGAGCCCGAACGGGCCGGACTCCGGAAAACAGCCGGCCCGGGCCGGCGCGCAGAGCCGTGAAACGGAGGTGTCGCCGTGGACGCCGAAGAACGAAGACGCGGGATCCTGGAAACGGCACGCCGTTCCGGATCCGTCGATGTCGGAAAGCTGGCCGCCGGTCTCGGAATCTCCAAGGAGACCGTAAGGCGCGATCTGAACCTGCTGGAGGCGCACGGGCTGGTCCGGCGCACTCACGGCGGTGCCCATCCCGTGGAGAGCGCGGGCTTCGAGACCACGCTCGCCTTCCGTACCACCGTGAATATCCGCGAGAAGTCCAGAATCGCGGCCGCTGCGGCCGCACTGCTCGGAGACGCCGAGACCGTCTACATCGACGAGGGCTACACCCCGCAGCTCATCGCCGCCGCCCTCCCCCGCGACCGGCCGCTGACCGTGGTCACCTCCTCGTTGGCCACCGCAGGTGACCTGTCCTGCGCCGACAACATCTCCGTGCTGCTGCTCGGCGGCCGGGTGCGCGGCGGGACGCTGGCGACGGTCGACCACTGGGCGACCCATATGCTCTCCGACTTCGTCATCGACCTGGCGTACGTCGGCGCGAACGGCATCTCCCGCGAGTACGGACTCACGACTCCCGATCCCGCGGTCAGCGAGGTGAAATCCGAGGTCATGCGAGTCGCGAAACGCCGGGTGTTCTCCGGCGTCCACACAAAATTCGGCGCCATCAGCTTCTGCCGATTCGCGGCCGTGACGGACTTCGAAGCCATCGTCACCGACACGGGGCTGCACACGTCCGAGGCCCACCGCTACGCACTGCTGGGTCCCCAGGTCATCCAGGCCTGAGCCGCAATTCATCTCCCATCCCACCCCGCAAGGCCGGGGTCCCGGTTCCCCATGCCCTCGAAACACCTTTCCTGGAGACAGTCATGCGCACACGAAGAATGTTCCAAGTCATCGTCACGGCCACGGCCGCAGGCTCGGTGCTGGTCGCCTGCAGCGGGGCGGGCGGTTCCTCGAGTTCCGGTGGCGGTGGCAAGAGCATCAATGTGCTGATGGTCGGCAATCCGCAGATGGAGGACATCGCGAAGCTCACGAAGAGCACCTTCACCAAGGACACCGGCATCAAGGTCAACTTCACGGTGCTGCCCGAGAACGAGCTCCGCGACAAGGTCACCCAGGACGTCGCCACCAAGGCCGGTCAGTACGACGTCGCCACCATCGGCGCCTACGAGGTGCCCATCTGGACCAAGAACGGCTGGCTGCACGAGCTCGGCTCCTACGCCGACAAGGACACCAGCTTCGACAAGGCCGACCTCCTCAAGCCGATGGTCACGTCCCTGTCCGGCTCCGACGGCAAGCTCTACGCCCTGCCGTTCTACGGCGAGTCGTCCTTCCTCATGTACAACAAGGACGTCATGAAGGCGAAGGGCATCACGGTGCCCGAGCACCCGACCTGGCAGCAGATCGCCGACATCGCGGCCAAGGTCGACGGCGCCGAGCCGGGGATGCGGGGCATCTGCCTGCGCGGACTGGCCGGCTGGGGCGAACTCGGCGCGCCGCTGACGAGTGTGGTCAACACCTTCGGCGGCACCTGGTTCACCAAGGACTGGAAGGCCCAGGTCAACAGCCCGGCCTTCAAGAAGGCCACCGACTTCTACGTCAACCTCGTCAAAAAGCACGGTGAGGCGGGCGCGGCGCAGGCCGGGTTCACCGAGTGCCTGAACGCCATGAGCCAGAAGAAGGTCGCCATGTGGTACGACGCGACCAGCGCGGCCGGTTCGCTGGAAGACCCCTCCGCCAGCAAGATCGCCGGGCATGTCGGCTACGCGTATGCGCCGACCGTGGCGACCAAGAGCAGTGGCTGGCTGTGGAGTTGGGCCTGGGCCATGCCCAAGACCACGAAGAACGCCGACGCCGCCTCGAAGTTCATGCTGTGGGCCTCCAGCAAGAAGTACGAGACGTTGGTCGGCCAGAAGCTCGGCTGGGCGCGCGTCCCGGCCGGCAAGCGGACCAGCACCTATGCGGTCCCGCAGTACCAGAAGGCCGCCGCGTCGTTCGGTGACATCACCCTGAAGTCCATCGAGGCCGCCGATCCGGCCAACCCGGGCATCCAGCCCCGGCCGACGGTGGGCATCCAGTACGTGGCCATCCCCGAGTTCCAGGACCTGGGAACCAAGGTCACCCAGGAGATCTCCGCCGCCATCGCCGGCAAGACATCCGTGGACAAGGCCCTCAATGACGGCCAGAAGCTCGCCGAGGACGTCGCCAAGAACTACCAGAAGTGACCCTCACCGCCCGGCCGGCCTCGGTGCCGGCCGGGCGCCGCTTGCCCATCCCGGCCGTCACCGGCAGAGGAACCAATCCATGACCACGCTCACCGCTCCCCCCAAGACAGCACCGCCCCCCAGCCGCCGGCGCACGGCCACCGGCGTCAGCAAGTGGCGGCGCCGCATCCCGCTGCTGCCGGCGCTGGTCTTCACCATCGTCGTCACGCAACTGCCCTTCGTGGCAACGCTCGTGATCTCCACCTTGCAGTGGAACATCCTCAGGCCGGGCGACCGGCATTTCGTCGGCCTGTCCAACTTCAAGTTCGTCTTCACCGACCAGCGGCTGCGCACCGCGGTGCTCAACACTGTCGTGCTCACCGCGTCGGTGGTGCTCATCAGCGTGGTCCTCGGCCTCGGTCTGGCGATGCTGCTGGATCGCCGGTTCGCCGGCCGCGGACTGGCCCGGACGATGCTCATCGCGCCGTTCCTGGTCATGCCGGTCGCGGCGGCGCTGCTGTGGAAGCACGCCATCTACAACCCCGACTACGGCCTGCTCAACGGCACCCTGAACGCCGTATACAGGCTGTTCGGAGCGGACAACGGCCCCACGGTCGACTGGGTGTCCTCCTACCCCATGCCGGCCGTCGTCGTCTCACTGGTGTGGCAGTGGACACCGTTCATGATGCTGATCCTCCTGGCCGGCCTCCAGGCACAGCCCGGCGACGTCCTGGAGGCGGCCCGCATGGACGGGGCCTCGGCCATGGCGACGTTCCGCTTCATCACGCTGCCGCACCTGCGCCAGTACCTCGAACTGGGCATCCTGCTCGGCACCATCTACGTCGTGCAGACCTTCGACGCCGTCTACACCATCACCCAGGGCGGCCCCGGCTCGCAGACCACCAACCTGCCCTACGAGATCTACCTGACCATGTTCCGCAAGTACGAGTACGGCCAGGCGGCCGCCGCCGGAGTGGTCGTCGTGCTCGGCTCGATCGTGATCGCGACCTTCGCGCTGCGCACCATCGCGTCGCTGTTCCGCGAGGAGGTATCCCGATGACCACGCACGCAGCCCTCGCCGCCCCGGGGGCGAGGTTCAAGAGAATCCTTCGCCGAGGCGACGACCACGGCGGCGCGCCCCGGCTGTCACCGCTGTGGACCTTTGTCGCCTGGCTGGCCACGCTGGCATTCTTCGCGCCGGTGGCGTGGATGGTGCTCACTTCCTTCCACCAGGAGGCGGACGCGGCGACCAACCCGCCGACCCCCTTCGCCTCCCTCACCTTCGACCAGTACAAACTGCTGTTCAGCCGGGACATCACCCCCTTCCTCCTCAACTCGACGATGGCCAGCGTCATTTCGACGCTGCTGGTGCTCGCCCTGGCGGTGCCGACGGCCTACGCGCTGTCCA
>Ga0307512_10002646_pt1 | contig 22117 bp, 20 predicted proteins | sample 14_EM_MG_FD_200267 | JGI IMG/M metagenome (GOLD analysis project Ga0307512, IMG submission 200267) | Populus trichocarpa ectomycorrhiza microbial communities from riparian zone in the Pacific Northwest, United States - 14_EM | ecosystem: Host-associated > Plants > Roots > Unclassified | place...
CATTCCTCTCCCCCAACCCCGTCCCCAGCTCCGAGAAATAACAAACATAATGCAACGCCTCGGCCACATTCGCCAGTTCCTGGTACCACTCACAACTCTGCTCCTCCCCACGGTTCACAGCCACAAACCTCCAGTCCGCACTCCATGCCAGCCGTATATCTACAAACTCTCTTGCCTCCCCCGGCTCGAGGCACGTCTGGTTCATGAGCTGCCGCATCCCCCAGAAGAGGTTCGAGAATAGAGTCTCGTCTAGTCGGGCTGGAGAGGAGAAGAGCTCACACCCGTATGATGGGATCGTGAGCTTTTGTGACGCCTGCAGGAGCATACGCGTGTATGCGGTTTCGAGGGTCTCCAGGGTTCCCCGCGAGGCGACCATGGGATCTGCGCCCCGCTGTCCTGCGACATGGGAGTAGGGCGCGGGAACGGTGAGGGGTTTTTGCGTGGAGACTGTGTGTGGTGATGGGGACGGGAAGGAGCAGGCGTAGGTGTTCTCGGTGAAGATGGGGCCCCATGGGTCTTCGTAGGTTACGGTCGAGGTGCGCTTGCAGAAGGTGGTTGAATTGATCGCGGTGAATGGGGGGAGCGGGGGAGCGGGGATGAAGCTCGAGCTGGCGAACGGGAGGAGGAGGAAGAGAAGTGCAATCATGTTGTGTTGTTTGCAGGAAGCTGCGGGTGCAGAGAGGTTCAAGTAGGTGAGGTTGGAGCTCTGAGAGCTAGATATCTGACACGAAGCACTTGAAACGATGTACCGAAATAACCGCCGCCACAGAAACAACCGCTGCGGCTTGGCCCTGGAATTTGTAGGAGATCTGCCGGTTGCTATTTTTTTATTGGCGCGTAGCCGCAGCGGTGTTGATTGGAGCTGTGTATGAGGAACGTTGACAAAAAGGGACAGAAGAGCGGAAGCATGCACAGCTCCGTGAAACACTAGCCTGGCCACAAAAAGACGTGGAAAACTGGTAGAGCATGAACTGCATACCTTCTTTCGTACCGAGCCGCCTGCAGGATGGTTTACGGTCTGAGGTTCAAGTTGGGCGCGTGAAGACATGGTGAGCTCTCTTGCGAGCGATGGAAACTCGCGGAAGCATGATAGTCTAAACAGAATATATATATAAACTCAATTCCATGCAGTAAGCTGCGACCTGAGTCAAAAGACGCTGCGAAGTTCTGTAGGAAAGATAACAGCTGTATATGAATCGTTACAATTGAAGCCTAACTTGCGGGGAAGTTGGGTGAGATTTGCGGCACCTTCCACAAACACCTGACATCTGCACCTCACACTGGCTGTCTGAGCTTCCCCACCAACCCCTCTACACCCACCTTCACGCTGGCCAACCGCTTTCTATATATCTCGCTTTTCGTCCTTTTCCTTTCTATCTCTCTCACACTGGCGCCTGTAGCAAGACTCCTCTCGCTGCTGGGTCAATTCACTCCAAGTACTAGGAATACCTTCATACGACACCGATTGCTAAGTACTACCACCATGGGCTACGCTTACCCCACTCCTCCACCAGCTCCGAAGTTTATTCACACCCCGAAAACTCTCCTCGATACTACCCAACGGTTGATCGACTCCTCCCGAGCCGTTCAGGACCGTGTCGCCGAGGATGTCACTCCCGAGACTGCAACCTTTGATAGCGTCCTAGGCCCTCTCGCGGAAGATGAAAATGCTATGGTAGGTGTTGTGGGAGAGTTGAAAGGATTCCCAGAGTTCTAACCTTGTACCACTTAGGGACTCGAAGCTGCAATCGTTGGCTTCTACCAATACGTATCCACGGACAAGGACCTGCGCGATGCCAGCAGCGAGGCTGAGAAGCAGCTCGACGTGCGTCACCACCTTCCTATCCATTTCCTAGCTAATCGGATTCATCTCAGGACTTTGGGATCGAATCCTCGATGCGACAAGACATCTACAAGCGCGTTTCGGCCATCTACAAGTCCCATCAATCGAAGCCCATCGACAAGAGCCCCGAGGCTATCCGCCTCCTCGAAAAGATCAACCAAGAATATGAACGTAATGGGTTGGCACTCGGTGAGGCTGAGCGTGAGAGGTTTAAGGCTATCAAAAAGGAGCTGTCACTTCTTGCGATCGACTTTTCGAAACGCCTCAATGAGGAGAACGGTGGTATCTGGTTCACATCTGAAGAGCTAAAGGGTGTGCCGGAGGATGTACTCTCGGGTCTTAAAAAGGGAGAGGGGGAGAATGCCGGGAAGCTGTTCTTGACTTTCAAATACCCTGGTATGCCTCTAACGATCTCGAACCGCCCTCCTGACTAACGTCCTGAAGATTTGTTCCCTACCATGAAATATGCTGTCAACCCCGAGACCCGAAAGAAGGTGTTTTTGGGGAATGAGAACAAATGCAACGACAACGTCGCGCTTTTCCGGAAAGCCATGAAGCTCAGGGATGAGAAGGCACGCTTGTTGGGATTCAAATCGCATGCCGAGTTCCAGCTCGCAACCAAGATGGCGAAGTCGCCCGCAAAGGTGTTGGAGTTTTTGACGGACCTGCGGACAAGACTAGCGCCAGGAGGTAAGGAGGAGATCCAGGGTTTGAGAGATCTCAAGAAGGCGGATCTTAAAGAGATTGGGCTGCGAGACGACGGAAAATACTACCTTTGGGATCACAGGTATTTCCACAATGGCCTCTTTTCAACCGGTTGTGCTAACTAGGGGAAGATATTACGACCGCCTTCTATTAGAGCAGAAGTATCAGCTTGACGCTCAGAAGATTGCCGAATATTTCCCATTGAACCACGCCATCGACGGCATGCTCAAGATTTTCGAGTCTCTGTTCGGGCTAGAGTTTGTTCAAGTCACAGATGACGGCAAGAACGTGTGGCACGAAGATACTAAGCAATACCGCGTCTACAACGAGAAGCCCTCCGACGGCAGCGAACAGACCTTCGTTGGTTGGCTGTATCTCGATCTCCATCCCCGCGAGGGCAAGTATGGCCACGCTGCCAACTTCAACCTGCAACCCGGCTTCACTGGCAAGGATGGAAAGCGCCACTACCCTGCGACCGCCCTGGTCTGCAACTTTTCCAAGCCTACGCCAACCAAGCCGTCTCTCCTCAAGCACGATGAAGTTGTCACCCTCTTCCACGAGCTTGGTCATGGTATCCACGACCTTGTGGCAATCACCCACTACTCAAGATTCCATGGCACCAACGTTGTCCGCGACTTTGTGGAAGCGCCATCGCAGATGCTCGAGAGTAAGTTGTCTGACGATACCGCAGAATTGTACTAACGATAGTGGTCAGATTGGTGCTGGACTATCTCAGAGCTCACCTCATTGTCCAGCCACTACGAGACTGGCGAGAAGATCCCCGAGGATATAGTCAAGAACATCATCAGGACCAAGAACGTCAACGCAGCGCTATTCAACCTCCGACAGCTGCACTTTGCATTCTACGACATGAAGGTCCACAACTTGGCCAAGCCTAAGGACGCAGAAACCATTGATCCTACCGTTGAGTACAACAGAATGAGGACCGAAATCACGCTTCTTGATCCCCCCCAGGGCCTGGGAGACGACTATGGACACGGCGAGGCGACATTTGGACATTTGATGGGTGGCTATGACGCTGGTATGCAACATCTCTTCCTCGGTTGATGTAGCTAATATTCATGTGTGCAGGTTATTACGGATACCTCTGGTCGCAGGTCTTCAGTACGGATATGTTCTACACGGCGTTTAAGAAGGTACCCATGGATGGAGCTACCGGAAGGCGGTATAGGCATACGGTCTTGGAGAAAGGAGGAAGTCGTGACGAGATGGAGAGTCTTAAGGAGTTCCTTGGAAGAGAGCCGAATAGCGATGCGTTCTTTGAGGACTTGGGGTTGGGAAAGAAGGCTTGATCAAAAGTTCTGGTTATTATTTCTAACGGAAAAGAGTTGAGCGGGCGTGGAATGTGTTGCAATAATGAATACAATCGATTGCGGGTTGTTAAGTGTTTGATCTTGAGCTTCCTAGTAAAACTCCCCAGCCTTTTGACCACGCCTATAGCTTAGAGCAGTCTGTCTACTTCCTCTGCGGTTCCAGATTGACCAGCATATTAACAGGCTCGTTTGTTGGACAAACCACTCCCCCCTTCACTACCCATTCATTTACTCTTCAACTCCATCGTAACTCCCTCAGCTCACCTTCATAATTTCCACCACGGCCATCCACTTCCCCATACAAACTCTACGTCCCGCCTCAAACTGGAATATTGCTCGCCCCACATCCCATGTCGATGCCCTCGGGTCTGAACGCATCCGTGTCCGGAATGATTCTCGCATCTGTATGCGTTAACACCGACAAAGGTCCACCTAGAAGGCTTTGTCTAAGGTGATCGGGAATACAGTTGTGCAGCAGCTACTGTAAATAATTATATGCCAACGCAGGCATGCCTTCCAGTATTGTGCGCGAGGATTGTGAGATGAAGGGTTAGGGTTTCCGAACATCATGCAGCTCTCGTTCTCTCAGCGACATGAGTTTGTTTATTTTAATTATACTGTATTCACTCTATATCGACTATGACAGTGCCCGATTCCCCCCCCCCTCTGGGTAGCCGGCTAGGTGGGGGAGATCCCCTCCCTCTACCCTTCCCCAGCGAGGTGAGTTTGATCATAGTGTATCACTCATGGACTCAAATACCTCCTCCTCCTGTGAAGCTCCGCAGTGACCAACAGGCAAGCCGTTATGCATTTTCGATGGCACAACTTGCTTTTTGTTGTGGGTCTGACATCTCAGATAGCAGGTCGAGAATAAGCTCATCTTCTACGTACTATAGCAAAAAAGGGGGTGATATTGCTGCTGCAGTACTGCTGAATTTTGAAAGAATACAGCATTGTAATGAATGCCGAGTTATTACGGCATATTATCAAATACTTAGTGTAAAGAATGCAGCAATTAGTGGTGAATGCGCGATTAGGCGACTTTTGTAATTTGGGCAAGTGCTGTAGTAATACGGCATTTAGTGTGTAATTAGTGTATTCTCGCAAATGCACTATTGCTACAGCATTTAGAAGAATACGCATCTATATAATTAAATATTTATCAAATTGTTACTTTAGAAAGAATGTAGCAGCACTACGGCAGTAATAACACCCCTCTTTTTGCTATAGTAGCTACTGTTGAAACTATTTGATTTGATTTAATTTAAAAGAGCGGAGATAATTTGTGATTATCCGATTGATCAATCTATACAGCATCTGCACTTCACGGTGAAGTGTAATCGGGTACTTGAGTTATCTACTACTACCTAAATTCTAGTATGTTCCAATTAGCTGCACTCGGAAATCTGCTACGATCGTGGTAGTCCTGCCTAATGCAGATAAACTCAACGCTTCAGTTTTGATCACTAACCCAAAGGCACAATAGTTTACTTCGTTTAGATGACAACGGATATTCATTGTCAGATATCTGTAGTGGTGACGACGGAATGGTTTTGGGCTGGCTCCGTCCTCCCAGTTACGGCTAACATATTTATATGGTGAAGCTCGGTAATCATGGAGTTAACGTAGGGATGCCGCTTCTTTCTTCTCATCATCAGTAACCCATATATTATCCCATCCACGGAGTGAGGATACAGGCGCTTTGGTTTAATGCTGCCATATCACTCTTTGGTATTATGTCTAGTGGCTTCATCATGGATCTGTTGTTTGCTAAGTTTCTAGAGTGCGCTGCGGAGAGAGATCTGGCCTCGAGCATCGGCATCTCCTTCTTCACTGCAAAGATTGGCATGGGATATGCGGTGTAGAGTTTGGTTTGCAGTTTATACATCGTCTAAACAAAATATACCGACTTCGACGGCTCCAACAACCCCTATCCATCTACGAGTCCAATTAGAGAATACACACCACTATAGGAGAAACTTACCATTTCAATCCATAGACAGCCCTTGTCTCCCGTTGCTTCCTCAGAAAAATGTATTCGCAAACCTTGATGCGTGCCAAACGCGCAACCACAATCGTTGAAAATACATAACCGCCTGTATCTTACCTCTCCCTCCCTCCCCCGAATTTACAGCACGGAAATTAAATCTACACTCTAGCCTGACACTTTTCTCCCTTCCCATAGCTTTCTAACACATCCGATGGCCACTTCACCACATCGCCACATTGACCAAAGTCTCTGATCATAACCAAGACAATCTCTTAGGTTTCATCACCCCTAATGACGATGAATTCTGCAGCCCTGTCTAGCATTTGGGGCGGGACAAGATTTCCCGGAACCAACTGGACTTTAGCTGCCACAGCACGAGATATCCCAGGACATTTTCTAGGAGATCCAGGGGGCTCTTTGAGTGACGATCCATGACCAGATCTTTTAGCCAAGAGCAGCCGACCAAGGTCATTCCACCGTGTTGTCTTGTACCGGGCCCGCCATTTCCTCTGGGGCTTTGGATATTCGTGGTATTGAAGCTGCTGGAGCAGGAGAGTTAATTGTTGAGGTGACTACAGACTACAGTGGTTGAGCGAGATCAACAGAACCATGAACTTTGCCCATGGCCCAGACCGTATGACCATGTACAGAATATATAAAGATATCCCGAGCCTATCGTCGAGACTTCGCTCCAAGTTCCGGAGCCACGAGATTTAATTTGCAACTGGACGAGATATCCCGAGATCTGCTAAATTCTCGTCTCGTCTCGCGAGCTTCGCCTTGTGCTGAGCACTAGCCCTCTCTTATGAATGCCATTAAACTAGTACGAGACTTTCATTAGATACACATTCAGGACGCTAGAGTAGTATGCTTCTAGTACGGTATTAAGGTTTTAGAGATCATCAAGGCTGAAAAGTCATTCTTCATTGTCAAGTCTTCCAGCTGGCTCGAGTTCCGTCTCGGAGGAATGCCACATTCACTTGAATATAAGGCACGGAACTAAAACTGCGGCGAAGTGACTGGATCACGGATCCTCGTACGTGAGCTACGGATTCCCGCGGTGCCTTGTTACCGAGTGAATGTGGTACTATCCACTTGGGGCCTAGGAAACTTAGGCCAGTTCAAACAATTTAGATAAATAGGATAGGAATGGAGCAATTACCTCACGATATCATCTGCGGTTAAAGGAACAAGAGCGTAATATGTACATACATAGCTCTTATACAGACACCGGATCTTCTTCAGCTCCTCGGTCTCCTTCGAGCACCCAAAACATCAACGAAAACCAAAGGGCAACAATCAAAAATTATGACACCAAAAGATCCTAAGACCTTTTGCAAAGATACAAAACCATCTTTGTGCAATGAAGGCTGTGTCTGTAGAGCTTGCTACTACTTGATCTAGGATTCGCATCAAGGTAAGTATGAAGAAGAAAGAAAGAGGAGGGGAGGAGGGTATATATAAAGGAGTGAAGTGAATGTCACATGGCGGGTGAGCGTCGACCAAACTGTGAGCGCTTTGTTTAGATAGATATAATTAAGCATAGGGCTATATATAATTGCCCTTCTGACAATGAACATAGCCATAAAAAATAGTTCAACCTGCCATGAAATACAATTGACAATCTTGGAAGTCACCATGAGGTAATCTGACAACTGCTGGTAGCGAAACGTGGTGATGGACGGCGTGAATAGGGTGCTGCTGGTGAGCGACGTCTCTGCTCCGCAGAGCATCATCCCTCTGGATGATACCACCAGGTCCGAACTACCTTTGCCACAAACTGAACCCTGTATCTTTTCTTGCTACGCGAAAAGGTGTAATTTCGAGTGGACAGGTGGTATCGGGTATAAGGTGTATCAATAACTACAAAAAAGCTTTGAACATGTCAATAGCTTACTTGTGCTAGAACTAGGTCTCTGTAGGATCACTCGGAGTCGGTTCTGTAATAATACAGAGTGAGAAGTTCACATCCTAATATTTAATTCCAAAGAAGTTACGCTGACATTCAAGTGATAGGACATAGACCGCCTACTGTATCAAAGGCACAAAATGCCGAGTAGGAGGCAAGATACGCCGTGGAAATACTCCACTTGATTCGTGCAGGCACACCTAGGCCTTCCCTGATGACTTCGCGAAAAATCCATAGATTGCGAGTCCCAGATGAGGCATCTGGAAACGGATCGTTTGACACATCGACGGATGCGGAAATAAGGTTTGACCGCACCTGTTTGTGGAGTTATCGCGGCAAATAGAGGCTTCAGTTGGTTGTTGGTTGTGGACACAATTGAACGACCTCGGCGGCCCGGCAGTGTGCTTAGAACTCGTACGTATTAAATTGTACAACCCATTTGAAATCAACCATCAAGGATTGAGTGGATTATTGGCAGAGGTGTGGATAACATTTCTGACATTTATACATTAATAATTCTGGCATGCTCGAGGAGCCCCGAAAACGACCCACCTCTACACCGGTGCAAAACAATTGCGTGGATGCATCCAGAATTCACGGTGTGAACATGAAACACAGCCAAGGTCAGCATGTGGTCATTTTAGGTGTAGGAATCGGGCTGTAGGAACACATTGACAGCCCCGGAAAATCTTGGGACTTCGAGTGATATTATGTGGATGAGGCCAAGCGTGCATCTCTGCAAGCGCCGTACCCCTGGATGAGACAAGCTGGGGGCCAAAGGATAAAAACAAAGAGAGGATGCTGTGTTACTCCATAGTAGGAAGAGTGTGAGATAATGGGTGGACATAGAGGAAGACGGCGAGGGTTCATACGTGTCTTTGGTGAGAAATCTCTTTCCTGTACATGTACGCTTCAGGGAGGCAAAACCCGGATCCAAATATCATAAGTTTTGGAATATGCCGAATGCTTGACAGTAATGCGAACCAATCCCAAAACGACAGATGCGGTAAGGCGAACCAGATGGCCGGTGACGTTCGGACACTGCAACACTGCAACAGCTACGACGTCCACGTCAAACGAGGCCAGAAGCACAGAAAGTCAAAACTTTCCCTGAAACATTCAGCAATCAGTAGGAGCTGAGACTTCATCGATACTCCATCTACTCGTACACAAATTAACAGCGGCTGAATGTCGATATCAGAATCCCTTGCTTTGTGTGGTGTGGTTACTCTTCGGAGTGCCCGTTCGTTCTTCATGGTCTGATAGTTTCGTCCTCGGAGATGCCTCTTTATCCAATCAACTAGAACCGTGTGTTTTATCAATAATAGAGTAAGAAAAGAAATTTTCAGGGTTCGGCCTGTGTCAAACTGTATTTCGACTACATGCGCTTGTGTACGAAACAACCTTCGGAGACGGCCGGTTGACATAAATACTTCAAAAATGACAAACGCATTAATTCTACCATATCGATATCACGCTCGCAAGACGCGTCTTATCAGCAAAATCCGACATAAACTTTTTCAATAATGCTACAATTATATCTTCCGGTGGGTCCATTCCTAGCCATACAATATCAGGGTTGCAAGCGGCAATTGATGGCCATGTGGTTGCATTAGCTGCATGTAGTACCTCTTTAGGTGACCGGCTTCTGCATGACAATTTCAATCATGAGATCTGACTCGTCGAGTACGCACTTCATTGGACGTCACGGACGGACGTACGGATGAATTCGCGCCCACCTCAATTAACAAGACGGAAACCTGTTTCAAAACGAACTTGCACTAAAATACTCTAGGCTATCTATGCAGCGTAGACGTCGTCGTCGGCCGGCTCGAGACGTTCAGCTGGCTGTGGGATTACACTACAGTCTAGGTAGCTGCACAACCCAGATATTTAAGCTTATTATTCAACAGCCCCCCAAGTGCCGGTGGGATGAACTGGTCGCATTGATAAGGCAACAGTGACAGGTTTGTGCATCCCACGTATGTGCCTCATAATTGTTTTGTCTGTTCGATTCCGCACGTTCCCGATTTCTCACAGCAGCTTTCCGTTTCACTGATATCCGCTGTGTTTGCCTACGGCCAGGTAATACAAGAGGTGACCACACTGGTAATGTTTCTCTACTGTCACTGCCGCAAAAACACGACCGTTATTTTGGCGTATGCAGTTTTATGCGAGTTATCTATAGCCAGCTAATGGTAGGAGAACTGCATGCCACGCAAATTTTGAGCACCTAACCCTCGGGTTTCGGCATGCACCTTAAACATTACAGTGGGGGCATGTCCGGTACCTATGTGCCGTAAAATGTCGTAATAATACCGAGGTACATCCCTCTGGCGATTGCTCTCTTTTTCACTTGCACTGTGCCTTGAGAACGAGATACATATTCCCTTGTTGAAACGAAGTGTCGTCCATTCAGATATGATTTAATTCTAATTACAGCCTGGAAGAAGGCATAGATACGCTAGTCTGTCAGACGGCGGCTGTTTAGCTAACAGGGCTACGCCTTGTCGTACGCAAGCCGTCTGAGAGCTACAGAAATTCAAGATTTCAAATAGGTACAAACAAAGGGAAGAAAAATCGGAAGGAAAGGATGAACCCAGATCACGCATATGGAACAAGACCCAACAAGAAAACAAACTCCTATACAATGCACCCAGCCTAGAACAAATGACTTTAAAGAGAAAAAGAAAGTGGGGGAAACGAAGTTCCAATGTGTCAATGTGTCAAATGGGTAGGGGAAAAAAGCAACACCGGAAAAAAATTTGTATCAAAACAGTCAGAAACGTCAAATGTCCGGAACTTCCTTCTGCTCTTCCTGCCCCAGCAGATCGGCATCGCTCACACGATGAGCTACCGCATATGGGTTATTGTATTTCGCATAATGATCTGTTTCTTTCACCATCCTTTTGATGTCTTTGATTTCTTCGCCAATGCCGCCGATTAGTTTCTCCACCACATTGTCCATGAGGTCCGTAAGCCGCATTTCGAAGGCATCTTGACTATGGAGAGGAACTCACATTAACAACCGCCAAAGTGCCGATCCATTGGGAGGGTGACGCTTACCTTTCACCGTCCTCAACCCGCGTTCGAATCGATTTGCTATCTTCCATTGCAATCTCGGTATTTTCCAAGATCCTTTCGATGGATTCGTCTGTTCTTCCAACTACGTATTCGAGCCCTGGGTCAGCACCGTCTACGTTTTACTAGAACTACGAAGAAAAAATATACCTCGTTGCTCTAATAAGCTCATCCTATCCAGGATCTGCTCCTGCCTCTCTGCCAGGTCCTTCATAGTGCCCTGCATCTTTGAAATAGTAGAGCATAGTTGCCGTAATGCCTTCGACTCTGAATACCGGTCTGGACTCGGCGGTGTTTGTGTATGACTTCCATGGATTGTTGGGCTGGGCGGAAGGTGTGCGTGCGTGACGATTGGGCTCGGCGGAGGATGTCCTAGGTGCGCAAAGGCAATATTCGTCGCAAAGTGTGGATGCGGCGAATAAGGGCCAGTTGCATGCTGCATTCCGGGGATATCCATGTGAGGCATGGGAGGATAGCCGCCTGGCGAGAAGGCGTATTCTGCTGGGTACGAGACGAATGAATATGCCGCGCTAGGAGGCTGTGGTGCGTGGGCAGCCATATTGGGGGCGACAACCTTTCCAATCGTGGTGGAAAATTAAAAATGGATGGATTGAATCGTCTGTTGGGAGAGCAAATTGGCCCTTGTCAGTCCACCCACCACACTAGCAACATCTAAGAAAACTGAAGGTTAGCTTACCTTTGTGGACGAACTCTGCAGTTTACTTCAAAATTCACAGGGAAGCGTCGAGAGTTTGGTATACGTAAGAAGGGATTTCTAATATCGAAGGCCTTGTTTGATGGCAGATACTCTAGAATAATCCGCGGGTTTGTGAGGTGGAAAAATCAGGTATGAATCTCGTTTGGCTTGCTGTGATTGTGGTTTTAGAGAGGGATCAGACGAGAGGCCGAGGAATTCTTATATATATAACTGTTCTAACATTCGCAGAACTACCAGTGGAAGTTATGTGCGACTTCATTTATGCAGTTCATCGAAACTGACCACGAGTTTGCGGTGGATTGGTTGGGCAAGGAGTTGGCAGATTTTCTAGTCCCGGTAAAAAACCAAGCAAGATGGGGGATGTACGAAGCTCGAATGGAAGCAAAAATAATATGACCTGGCAAAACGAGCGAGCATCGTTGAACAGCGAATCGCGAACGACATGCACTGCCAGCCGAGCTACAGCAAAAACATCGACGCTCGCATGGGGCGGGAAACAACAGACATTCGCTGTGAGATTAAGTACCTGTATGTATCCACAAACGGCTGTACATGTCCTCTTTGCATCACCATTTGGGATCGCACCAACATAATAAGCTCGAAACTATGATCGTCTGCCATTGTGAGAGGTTTGGATCGACTCCCCACAATACACTGATTGTCTCCATTTCTTAAGCGAACCCGATTTGGGTGTCTGTATGGAGTTGGCAAAAGGTACACGTCGAAACGCCTATGAAAATGCCCTTTCTCGCATGGATTGCCGTGGATTGTCGGTTTGTGTAACATCTGTCATAGTACCAGAGTTATGGAACCACAGCACATTGGTTGTACAACCAGGCCAACAACTGACAGACATCCCATGTTTCCGCTTCAGATAGGGCTCCAGTCTTCAGATCTCTTGTTCAAACAAAACCTTCCTGCCTTACGAGAAGAGTTTCATCCCCTCTTCTTGCGAGAACGAACCTGGGAGGGCTATAGTCGGATTTCGGAAGCGTTCTCCCCACTACCAACCAATGTTTCCCTGCAAGGTCAACGACATCAAGCAGTAGCGCGGAGTTGAAGCAACCAGCGGGAGTCTATATGCGAAATGATTGGCACGGAACGTACAGCATTATCGGGCGCTTCCATGCCAGTGGACGCCTCCCTGTATGTACTCCACGTGTATCAATGGCTCTACGTATCCCACCAACTACAGGACTTGGGCGGAGTAAGCTTCAATATTGATAATATTTATTCTGGTCTGCCTCGGAGCCTCGGAGCGATTTAGCAAACACCCGGTTTCGATGCCAGTACTTTTTTGGAGGTGCAATTGCATAAATATCTACCGCTTCTCCGCCCCGACGAACGGCGAACTTGCATATAAACACAGCGCGTGTGACCAAAGTTCACCAATGAGATTCGCCCAGCTTAACAGAAACACACGGAGGCAGCATCCATTACATTGTGAATACGGATGTACTTCCACATGGACAACATCTACTTCCGTCGGAAGTTAAAGTGTTGTGCCGTTCATCTTATATCACGACGTGGGGAATTAAGCCATCCCACGCTGGACGCCTTTGTTGACTGTTCCTGGTATATCTTTACCCAGGTCTCACATCGCCGCCTTCCGAGCATATCTTTTCCAGGTCTCACATTGCCACCTTTCAGGCGGGACCAACTTTTCTCCAGAATTGTATCACAAGGTAGCATTCCTTCCATGAAACCCGCTTTGTTTATTCCTTTTGTCCACTGTGGCGTCCAGTTCTCAGCTTATGATTAAATAGATATCCGGCACTATGAATAGAGTATATGCAATAGTTTTAATCGTTGTCGCACTGCTGCTGCTGTGTTCACTGCTTTCTTGGATTGCCTACAGACTTCGATTCTTGTTTACCGCCGCCATGATAACCCAGAGCAGCGTGTAACGTAACACTCTACTCAGCGGCGGGTTTCTCGGGGAATTGCAGGCTGGAAATGGTAGTCGTACAAAATACTGTAGGAATAATTGGTGTTGGTGTAAATGAAACTATCAGTTTGGAAGCTGTTTTTTACTCTCCTTCCGCCATGTTACCATGTACGTATCCATTACTCAGTTACATGTCACTCCGCTGAGGGAAATGAAACAAATAAACCTGCGGTTGAGCTTCCCACAAGATGTACTCAAAACTATACAGCTCGTTTAATCCTTTGTGCATCTGCATGGGTTCCTACAGCATCTTGATTCGAGTGCGCAGTAACCATATGCATGCGGTCACAGACTGGTAAAGGTATGAAACACAGAAAAAGCAACACCAAACATCCAGTTGGTGAAGTGCAAACAAACCCTTATCAACCCCTTATTTGGGGCAGTAGTGGTCAGATAAGGCGCTCGTCATCCAAGCCCTGCATGATTTCCCCGCAATGATGCAAAGTAGGTTTGTTTTGTCGAGTAGATCCCCCTTGCATTGCAGCTGGAAACACACGACACGTTGCTATTTCCCAACGTGGTTTACCTCCCCCCGCTTCATGATTATTCACCATTTGTATCAGAATCTACGGCTTTATTTGCGCCTCTACACAATTTCTAATACCTTTCTCGGAGCTGACATTCCGTTTCATTGTTTTCCAAAGAGTTTTTAACCGCGCTTACGGCGTGGCGTCTCCGGCTGGAACTCTGAATGGATGATCACGACCTACGACTTCGAAACAGAACAGATACCCCACGACAAGCTGGTGATCACGGACTGAAGCATGCCGACTTCTGACTGCTAACTTCAGCATTTGGGCAAGAGGGGTAGTTATTACCTGCTGCAGCTTTGCAGAATATTGCGCAGGTCAGATGGGAAGCCATAATTGTACGTTTTGCTTTGTTTGAAGCCATGCTGATGCTTATATGCAAAGAGAGGGGAAGGTGCCCAATGATCATCAGTCCGATTATCCGAAAGCAACTCACATTGCAAATCACTATGGATCTCACGAATATAGATCTAGAGCGGGATGGATCTGGTGGAATGATGATACCAAGTACTGTACACTAGCGCATCTGACATCTGGACTCGACTGACGAGACGAGGAATTTATTAGATAAACGATGCACGATGATTTGAATGACGTCTTCGCTTGAGTTACATTCTTTAGAAATACACCCGTCCAGTGGTGGACCCTGCAACAACAAGATACCTTCCGCCGAGGGAGGGAGATTTGAGTACTGAATTGCACCGGGAGTTTCTGAACGAGTGTGTGGGTTCCGGTGCTTCGTCTACGAGTTAAGCCACCCTGTCTCCTCCTAAAGTTAATCCCCCCCGCATCTTTTGATACCCGCCAACGATGTGATTAGTTCCGATCACTAGTGCCCACTCGACACCTGTTTCTCAGTAGGTCTCATCAAGATACATGTACAGTGCAGTACATAATTATGTATAATACATATGCATCCTTACGGCCTTTTTCCGATGTCATTGCGCTAATTGATTCCAGTTGAAGCAGATCTTCCCTTCACCAATCGATCACTCGGTATGAAGCGAGCGAGAAGTGACATGGCAGCTCTGCCTTCGAATGGAATCAGATGATCTCCTAGCATCAAATGGAACAATTCTCACACACATAATCGGCGAAATTCTGCCCTCTAGCTAACTTCACCCCGCTCCTCTCAAACCACCTTAAGAAAGAAAGAAAAGAAAAAACAAATATTTATTAAAGTAGTTCGTCATAACCACGGCGATACACGTATGAATCCAAAAGAAGCAAGAAGCAAGAGTAAAAAAAGGATTTCTCGCCACTTTCTTTTGCCGTCATCATCGGATCCCCAAACTGCCCCTCCCTTCATTGCTGCTGGCTGGCCACGATTACACGATGAAGAGTTTTTTTCTCCCCATCTTGCTGGCCAAAAGTTTATTTCGCAGCCTGGGCACACGAGAGAATGCTCTCATTCCTAGAATTTTGTTGCTCACGTACAAGCTAGCTCGTCTGCAGACTTTAGGCGGAAATCAGACGACTGGACTGGTTTACGAGAGAATATCTTGCTTTTCCTCTATACGATTCCATTAACTGTGCTGCCGCCACGCTGCAACGGACTAACTTTACAATGGGATGAACTGTACTTTATTCATCATCATGATGACCACTGCATCGAATAGAGACGACGGATCGAGATCGGAGCTTGTTCTCTGGATGGAGTCAGAAATTGCAAATTTATAGTATGATTTCGATACCAGCTAACTGGTCGACTTGCTCATAAGTATGACTAGCTTCGGCATTGTGGATTATCATACATCTCTGATCAACTGCACAGAATATATAGCACCTACTATATGTTGATAAGCACCCACGACCATCCCATCTTTGGAAGCGAAGTGCGTATGGCCATACGTCTTCGCCCGTGGCTTCTTTGCATCCGTCTTTCCGTCTACCGACACAGAATATAGGGTAATATAGTTCGTAAATCACCCTGATCGTGGGATGGATATATGAAACGACCCGGATAGATAGTTTATCGCCTCCTTTCTTGCCTAGAGTGAGGATATATAGTTGTTTTCTATCTAAGTATAGTGGCTGTGCGTCATGCATGGAAGGTATTAGTATTAGACATGTGTAACATCGTGGATATGACTGTTTTCCGCAAGATCTCCATCGTCTCCACAACGTCAGGATGAAACATGATTCAGATAACCCAGTGCATATGCGTAACACTATATCCTCCCTATTCCACCAACCAGTAACCTCGCCACAATCCGATCGCGAGCTCTAGAGTGGGGTGATACAAAGTAAGCCTTTCCCGGATTCTGCAACAAAGAGCTCATGACTCTAGCTCTATCAATTAACAGTTAATTTATTCTGCATGCATCTCCCAGATACGTTACACACCTTCCGGCTGCTTACTTAGTGCCGCCGATACATCCAAGGGAGATACAGTTTCGGTAAACTGCATGTAACAATGAATTGCATGCTTGTTTCTGCCTGGAAGCCAGACAATATTGTGAGCGACCTCCAATGCGGAGCACATGCAGGGCCCACATATCACACATCACCTCGCAGGCGGGGAGAATTGATCACAAAGTCTCCGGGTGGGGTTCTAGAATCTCGTGTGAGTCGTGTGGATATGCGCCGGAATAGATATGTACCCCCCACGTCTTCACCCTATACTTCGAACCAGCACAGGTTTTGCACTCCTATCCATAGACTGATCTACATAGGTGCCGGTGCCTTCTCATCCACTAGACCAGACCTGCTTTTTCCAGAAATTTTTTAGTGGAGACGCAATTAGGCTTTCCAGCCCAAGTGCCGGAAGGACGCCATTTCCATTATGGATTACTCTCTGCCTAGATAGCTGTCAATAGGCTCGCCTAATCTAACGCGATGAGTCGGGTCTTTGGGATGCTGCACCTTAGTTTTGATGCTGGAGTGTGGTGGTTGGCGATCGCAGTGGAGGCCGTTTGACTGGTTGATTGAGTTAATGTGAGCTCAAGCCACTGTTCGTCGTTTCCTGATACTGTTCACTACGTGCATTTGGCGATCTGGCCTGTCAATACGATTCTTTTCCCTCCATGCTTGATAAACTGCATCATAAAGTACGCCTGGATAATTCCTTGAGGGCCTGGTTCTTCATGATGTTCCGAAGCATGTGCACTTGTATGTTTCTTCACTATTCACTCTCCAGACTTCCCCCTAATTAGTGCATTACTTCCCGTTGCTCTAGATCCTGTTCCCAATCCCCGAAAGCACCATCCAACTCTTAGTAGTGTTACCCTTGGTGTGCTACCTAATGAATAGGACCCGATCACATATCATCACTCGATGGTTTTTGAGTAGTTTTTGTTGAAATACTGATTGCTAGAAGCCTTGTATTCTAAAGTACAGGTACATTCGTGATCTTATATACGGCATTCAGAGTATGCCTTGTACGCATGTATGCGCACTCAGCTGGCATCTCCAGCTGAGTCTGGAACGACCATCATCATCGGGAGATTATGATCCCCATCAGCCCAGCTGGAGCCCATAAGCCGTACGCCAGGGAGGCGGTCCATATATGCAACAGTTTTGGCGGCGCGTCTCCGGGCAGTCAACTTTTGCAGTCAATTCGCGGCTATAGTCAACTTTTTGCTGCACTTCAAAGCAACTAAAGAGATGGATGGTATGCAAGCCTCAGTTGTGCAGCAGTTACTACTGCCAGCTAGCAGACTACAGAAACTCAACAAAAGCGAAGATTATTTTCACCTTATAACACATGGCTCTCAGGCTGGTGTCCGGTATGATACGGCAACAAGTTCTTGGACCTGAATATGCGTGAGTGAAAGAAGGTCGACGATAATATAGGATGTTTAGTCTCTGTATAGTTCCCTCAACAGTAGCCGATAGCTCAGCACTACCACCTACAGTAACACTACTCCCGTCTAAGAGTACTGCCACCAGAACATTCTCTATGCCCTCTGCACCATCCGCTCAGGCAATATGTCCTACACCAACCGGTTCCGGCTCCAGCCAGTGGCAGCCAGATCCCCGCCTTCACAAGTTTTTGGTACTTAGTTATCGAACAATTGATCTCTCACATTCCCCAGGACCACCTGCTTCCCTTACGGCGGAATGAGCTCTTCAAAATAGTGAGGAGAACTATATACGGGTAAAGAATTATACCTTTAGTAAAAGCTTTGCAGTGGTCAAAGAGAGCGGTAATACAAAGGAACGAGTGCGCTTATTCATGGCAAAGAAACACGGAATTACCAACAGCTGGACCCAAATATAAGAAGACTGAGAAGCGGAGCAACTGCATATTCGTGAAAGGCTGGCAAAGGTTATTAAATTGTTTGATATTTGTACTCTTAAAGCGCGGCAAAAGTTGACTGTGGCCGCGAATTGACTGCGAAAGCTGACTGCCCCGAGATGCGCCGTAGTTTTGGATATTTCGTCCTGTGCTAAACACCAAGTTGAGGTTTAGTTGTCCCGTTTCCCGACTAGCCTCAATAACAGATTCTTTCACCTGGTGCGCCTCAACGCTGTTCGCTCTGTACCTGTTGAGGCAACCTACTAGTCGTCAAACTGATTATGGTGCAGGCCTCGAACGGTGTTAGCGATGACATCCAACGTGTCTCTGCGATTCTCCCCTCGCAGCACCGAATGTATTTTACTTGGCATGTCTACAGTCATGCGACCAAAATACGCAAACGAGCTGTGAGCGGCTTAAATTGACTCTTAAATGAATCGGGATCGACGAAGTTATTGACTCGACTAACAATTTGTCATGGTGGCAAATTATTTATCGATGTGTCGATGATCACTCACTGCTCAATGGGCGACTTATAGTACGTTCGCTCATGTAAAAATCCTCAACATCCTCTTCGTTCATCGGTGGAGCGTTCGATTGCTCTATGATGAGCAGCAGTCTTACAAATACCAACTTAAGATCCTCATCATCCAAGCCATTCTGGGATATAAACGCAATGGCCATGGTCTACCTTTTGATCACACACTCTCAACACCAGAACTAAAATCTCACGATACTCCGCCAGAACTATCCATACAAAATCATTCGGCAGCGTTTGATTTACATTCCAATGTGTCGTGCGATTACCACGCTGCACATTTGATCACTCGATATTGTGTTTACACGATACCATATTATGAGATTTATATCCCGATATCGCCGTGTGTAAACAATCTACACTCTATCGTGAGATCTAAACACTTTGTTCACTATGGTGTTTTGTTTGCACTATGCACTATCGTCAGACTCAACCTCCGCGTGAGATCTAAACACTTGGTAAACCACGGTGTTTGATTTAAATTATAAAGCTATCTTTAAATGATATCTTCGTGCTTCTAAATCACTTAGTACTAAAATCATGAATTTTAGGGTAATCGAGAGTCGAAATTTCGTATACATCGTGTCTCTAGTTCTCTATAGTATCCTCATAGATCTAGAATGTCTGGCCGCCGCTATTGGGCGGCATTCGATACCTTACCAACGATGTGACCGGCGAGCGTCAGTGGATATTGTTATGGGCTATGGAACGGTCGTTCAATGCTCCTACGGGACGATGAGAAGGGTGAAATACCACCGCGATGATAAGGTATCGAGATCACGCAGCATCAGCCTGGCTTGTATCTTGCTTGACCATCATGAGGTGGAGTGGACAAGTGATAGATGGTACAGGCGCTAATCTACGATGTATCGACGTGAACTAGCATACATCGACGCGCATAATTACTGGATTTCAGTCCCTGATATGTATAGGATTCTGAATGCCAGAACCTCATACTCCCAGCAGCGCTCGACTCCATACTGTCGAGCGCACTTGACTGCATACTCCCAGCTGTGATTGATTCCCCACTGTGTTCGACTCCATGTTCTCGGAAGTGCTTGACTCCAGCCCGCTCTAAAAACACAATTGGCTACTGCTTGAGAACGGCTGGGCAGATTCACGAGCTGAGGGCGCGACCATTGAGAACCAATCAAATAGATCAGTTAACGTCTAACAAGCGTCTTAATTAGACAATTCATGGAGTTGATATGGGGTAGATAGTTCTACTAGAGAAGGAGTCCATCAACTCTACCATTCACCCACCCATGACAACTCCATGAATATTCCTCCAATTGAGACGATTGTTAGATGTCAAATGATCTACTCGAAGAGCTCTAAATGGTCGGTTTCTCAGATCGCGAATCCGCCCTGCCGTTCTTAAGCGGTAGCTAATCCGTGTTTTTGCAGCAGCTAGCCGCTGAGGAGTCAAGAGCTCCTGGGAGTATAAAGTCGATCGCAGATGGCGTTGAGCGCAGATGAGTCGATCGCAGCTGGGAGCATAGAGTTGAGCACTCTCGAGAGCATGGACTCGAATGCAGCTGGGAGTCGAGTACAACTGGGAGTCCAGCGCAGCTGGAGGTACTAAGTACTGGATTTCAGAACTCTATGCGTGTCGCGGGCTGAAATCCAGTAATTATGCACGTCGACGTGCATAAGAACTGAATTTCAGTATGTGATGCGTATGTAAGACTGAAATACAGTACTTTATGCATGTCAACGCGAATGACTTTGCCACGTCGGCGTCAGCACGTATTTTGACGAAAATGGGCTACCATAGTGAAAGTTTTCATGAACACACTTAACAGCTCCTTCCTTACGGCTCCCACTCACCCTGTTGATTCAATCATGGCTTCCCCATACCCTGCAGTACCTTCTCTCCAGCAACCCACCCTCTATCAACCCCACTCTCATGCCAACATTCTCCGCCTCCCCGCCGATGGTTCTCCGCCCACAATCATCTCGGTTCCCACCATCGACATCCGGAGCGAACGTAAGAGTACCGGTGCAGTACCCAGCGATCTCTACCTCTGCTACGTACCAGACCTTCGTCCTTACTGGCTCGACGCCTTTCGAACCAGGCGTATCCAAGGAATAACAGTCCAAAAGAGCGACCACCCCTCTCTCCACGGCGAATATCTCACCGTCTACATTACTCATCCCGACTTTCCACGGAACAAGACCATTGCAGATTTGCTGAAGCCGGAGATAGAAGAGTATATCAAGAGCGGCGAGCGGTTTCTGGATCGTGTGTTTTGGCGTGGTGATGTGTTCGTCATGCGAGAGGGGGAGGCGAGAGTGTATAAGCAGAGTTATCAGGAGTACCCGGATATGCCGGGAGAGATGGTGCAGATGCCAGAGATCCTCAAGATTTTCTTTCGGCATATGTTTGGGAGGAAGATACTGGAGCAGAAGGAGCCGGAGATACGGGATGACCTAATATCGAACCAGATGTTCAAGCAGATTCTAAAGGACGTGGTTGAGCAAGGAATTGAGTTGGTGAAATACGACTAGCGGAGAAGGAAATTTGTATCATCTTGATAAAACGCATTTTAATGGATAAAATACTGAAGCGCTTTAGCAGCCACCAATAAAGTAATTGATGAAGCCACTGCATCTGTCCTTCAAACAACTCTGCAACATAAAGTTGACCTTCCCCTATCTTACATGCGCAACCCAACAGCCACAGGCGCATGAGCGTGAAGAGTACGTTTCACTTCCAACAAACCTTTAATATTTGGTGAGCAGGTATCGACTTTCGCACGACCGCCGCCACTCCCGGCCAAAGTTTTTGCCTGCGCATCAGCAACACGACAAACTTATCTAAGAGACGAGGCTACTCTACCATATCTTCTTCAGATACCCTGGCCTAAACAAAAAGGATTTGTTTCAAGGCGACTCCCGTTCTATTTGTGTGATTCGATTTACAATATTCTGCTGAACCAAAGCCCAGAGTCTTTTCTTGGGCGTCCTGGAGACGATCTATCGGCAATTGGGTCGATTTTCTTTTTTTGTCTCCTTCGTTTGGGTATTAAAGCATTGTCGTGTGGTGCATGCCAGATTAATTACTCAGGAGCAGTGTTCTAAGCGGCCCGGCCCGGCTGGCCTGCATAAAGCCGGGCGTGGCCTCCGCCAAGGCTGGCCTCCAAAATTGAGCCACCTCATGCATACAGCCCGGGCGCCTTGCACTGCACTAAGAAATCCCGGTATTTTTTCAAAATTGCAAGTTACTCAACAACAACATAATAGAGAGAAGATTGGAGACTGCAGTATGATAGGTAACT
>Ga0307512_10002647_pt1 | contig 22117 bp, 23 predicted proteins | sample 14_EM_MG_FD_200267 | JGI IMG/M metagenome (GOLD analysis project Ga0307512, IMG submission 200267) | Populus trichocarpa ectomycorrhiza microbial communities from riparian zone in the Pacific Northwest, United States - 14_EM | ecosystem: Host-associated > Plants > Roots > Unclassified | place...
CTTGACTCTCCGTAGCTATCAAAACCCGTCCCCCTGACCATGGAAGGTCGTAGAAACCGCTAGCGCCAACGGTCCATCATCGTTATCGATTATCTCCCGAAGGTTCTCGCTAACCAAAGAAAGGGGTCCATGCAGCAAGGAACAATCGGACGTGTACAAGTTCACTGGCCATTTATAGGCACAAGGTCCGTGGTGGCGCACATCCACACCGTGTTTAAAGATAACCATACCACACAAGCTCACATATTTGTGGACTGCACAGGACGGAGCCGCGGGACCGAACCCGTTCAGATGCTGTTCCACTGCCAGTGATCGAGAGTCAGGCCCACTAGGGTGGTGACGTTGTGAACGTGAGAAAAACTCTCGGGCCATCGTCGGTATCCAATAAGTGTACTACATTGGACTTTGGGTGAGTGGATATTGAAAATTGAATCCCATAAAAGGCGGTACGAACTTGAGGAATAGCCAGGGTAGGACCACCCCCACAGGAACCGTCCAAAAATCGGAAAACACAGCACGCTCGGAGCAAGAGTCAGTAGGGACATGCACAACACGGCGGCTTTTGGTACGCGTACAGCATCGTGTATATCATCGCCCTCGTCGTTCTTCTGTTCTTAAGAACACAAAGTGACAATGTACTGAAGCCTCGACAGGGTTCCATTCGTAGTACGAGGCTACTCCCCCAACAGGGATCACCTATGCTAGGGTAGGTTGCAAGAATCGACCATAATCGAGTAAATTTCATATCTCTCGGCTTTCGACCTAGCTCCGGGCTCTCTCAGATTTCACCTGTCGTTTCAACGCTTCCAGTAAGATGTAGGCCGGCCTACGCACGCTGCACTGGCGTACTCGATTGGAATAAGAAAATAAATACGGAAGGATCTATATACAGAGTGAATCGAGCCAGGGACAGCAAAAACCGAACGGGACCACCTATCTGATTATCTCCACCTAATCCTACAATATCTACATCCTAAAAACGGTGGTCCCAGTCATAACTGCAAACGAAAACAAGGTAAGAAACCACAGACAGCTACTTAAAACCGTAAGTCATAGCTCGTGCATCGTCGATACTGCGTGAAGGGAAGAAGGGTGTGGCGCGTCGGATGTATGTACATGGTCTATACGTGAGAAGTTTCCGTAGACGAGTGATGGAGAGCGGAAAAGAGAATGAGGAATGCGATGTGTTTGGGATATGCAAAGGGAAGGGAAAGACGGATCATATCTAAGGGGAGGAGCGGCCATAGTTGTCATCATCTTCGTCGGTCAATGAAATCCTCGAGAGAAAGGAGAAGCGGTCATAAATAGCAACCTAACGGCACAGATGCGAGAAAACGAAAGGGAGAAATTAAACAGTTGCAGTCGTTGAATAGAAGATCGAGCGAGGGCAAGTAGCGGACAATTCGTTCAAACCTCATATTGGACTTGGTCGGATACCCCACCTCGCAACCCTCTCGGCCTCAACCCTCGCCTCCTGATCAAGCCTAAAACCCGTGCCTCCCGCGTTATTCACAGAGAGCAACCAACTCGCCCACCACCCAAATCCTCCCCCCTCGTCACTGTCAGTATCCGGACTTTGGGCATCAGATGGTGTCCTACTGCCAGACTTCCTCCGTTTTCGTCTCCCCTCCTTGCTGAATTGTTTATCAGGTCCACCCGGTTTGGAGTTCGCGTAGGATTCAGGTAATGCGGCGAAGCTCACACGGTTGGGTGTGCTTCGCCCGCTGCCGTTACTTGACCCTCCAGAACCGCCGGCGAAAAAGTTTGGGACGTTGAGCAGCGAAGGCGAGGGAGACGGGCCGGGAGAGTTCTTCGTGGGAGGTAAGGCGGGAGACCGAGGCAAAGGTGATCGTAAGGAGGATTGACGGGGAGGAGAAGGTGGCCTGGTTGATGAAGAGTGCTTGCTTTTGGTCAAAAGTCTCGTAACAGAAGCTGTAGCGTGGGAGGTGCTGGCTTCCGGCAAGGTGGGAGGAGCCAAGAGTTGTGGTTGCGGACGCGTCCTCGAACCCGAGGTGGAAGTCGACACTGCATGGAAATAAGTGAGATTCCCAAAAAAGCTATCAGAAACAAAATTACACATACACGACCTCGAAGCCGAGAGCTGTCTCTCTCTCTCAATAGCCAGCGCCTGGTTGTCCATGAAGATCTTCCTCAAGGACGTCACGGCGAAGTTCGTCTGCGTATCACTTTCCGAAGAACTATTAGCGGAGAGCACCTCCTCGATCGGTGGTGTCAGTGGTTTTGATGGAAGGACTGGAGAATTCGACTGAGAGTCCGGCCGGATCGTTCTTAGACTCAAAGATCTTCCTCTTGATATATCTATTGTAGTGGTCGTGTTCGTTCCATGTGAGCGTGTAGGGCTAGCTTGGTTCCGCTTGACGCTTATCGGGGAAGTATTCGAGTTCGAGCCAAAGGACATACTTCGGGTGATCCTGTTAGATGCACGCTGTGGTGTCACAAACGACGACAGAATATCATATGCCCGAACCGCAGGGGACGACTCTGGAGTGTGACTCTCCGCACCCTGCCCATTACTAAAACTCGTCCGTCTCGATGAAACAGGTGAGGGCGAAGGAGATGAAGTCGCGGATTGGAACAAATGAGGGTGAGCTGGCTGCGGTGGCGATCTGATGCCGAGGGTGGGAGGTAATTTTATCGCATCCGGGTCGGTATCGTCAGATCCGATATACACCGTCAAGGCTCGGGGCGGGGGAGCAACAAAGTGGCTCCGGTCATGGGTCGAGTAATTTAGTTGGCCTTCTGCGGTTGGGCTTACGACGGACAACTGAGGCGGACGATAGCCACGCCGGCGCTCCGCCAGCGTTGGTGGCAACCCGGATGAGTTTGGTAAGCTTTGGCTGATAGGGCTAGTGGCGTCCGGAGTTGGAGACTCAATAGGAATCCTCATGCTAGGACCACCTTCCGTCTCCGTCTGCTCACCAAACAAGCTATCGACCCGCTTCCCGATCTCCTCCAGGTCATCGATCCAATTCTTCTGCATATCCTTGCTCTTCATAATCCGTTTCGATAGCCCAGTAGCCCTTTCTTCAAAACCATCTTCTGCAGGCGAATTCGTGGACAACACAGCGGTCATAGAAGATTTTGTGGCGAGAGAGGACTGTAAGAGGGTGTTTGAGATTTCGAGTGCGTGTACGCTGCGGGCCAACAAAGAATCGAGATAGGTGTCACTGTTGGTCGCCGCGTGCTGTAGAGGCGAGTTTCTTGCGTAAGGTCTTGTTCGAGGAAGAGACGTTAAAGGAGGGGATGGAGAGTGATATTGGTGAGGGAACCTTCGGGTCTTTCGAGGTGAAGACAGGAAGGGGGACACATAAGTTTGGGGTGAGGTCAGTCGCCGTTTATATACAGGAGAGACCTCCTGGTCGGATTCGTCAGCGTCAGCCTCTTCAGAAGAATCTGGATAATCTGGGGGTTGGTCAGCAAAGGGTGGGTCTTGTTCGTAACGGTTCCAAGGGGCGTTGGTCTTGGGTGGAGAGGAATAGAGGGGCAACTGGGAAGGGATGAAGTCAGTCGAGAGTCTAAGGGAGGGGGATTTTCGCTTTGGGTGTCTATGGTCGAGCATCTAGTCCCTGACCCCCGTTTGGGAGGGAGTATACGGTGAGTCAAGCCAAGTGTTTGCGATATGCGGAATGATGGCCGGTGATGATCATCCTCATACTGGAGGCGACGCGTGACTGACATGTCTCATATACATAACATCCTCTTACTGACCAGAGGGTAATAGACTAAGAATACAGCATGCAGAGTATATACCAAGAATCGCTAAAGATAGACAAACATGTAAAAAAGTACCAGCGCCCCCAGAACACTCGCAAACACGAGGGTAACAAAGATCCTCCATATGCTCGGTCCACTACACGTAACGTTTATCGGTGGCACAATCGCACCCGCCCCGGGCACAGGTACAGGTGTGCTACTTCGAGATCCCAGTCCCAGCTGACGGGCGACATCCTTCCTCTGATAATCAACCAGTCGATCCACAGCGTCCGGATCCCGTCCCATAACCACCCATCGCTGGCTCTCCTCCTCCTTGATCTTCCTCGGCTTGTACACCGTCCCGGTATACAGTCCATGTTTTCCCGCTTCTTGCTGGACCTCCTCGATATCTGATCTGGGGGCGGTGAAGATGCTGGCGAGAGGTGTGGTCAATCGTACGCTTCGGGCGAATGTGCGCAATGAGCTCGTGGGTCCGATCTTGGAGGTACGCTGTTGGGGTGTGGGTGGCGATCCGACGAAATCGTTCTCGGTGTAAAATGACTCGTCTTCTGTCTTGCAGTATTCTTCGCTCATAACGGTTGGGGCTGGGGACACCGTACGTTCACGTTTGGCACTCCTGGAACGTGAAGGTGGGTCCCAATTACTTGGTCCTGGACGCGTCGAAGACTGTGGTAGTGGTGGTGTCTGTTGTTCTCGAGAGTTAATGCGCGCAGAGCGTCGTGGAGAGGGGGTAGTCGTTTCCGTGCTGTTAATGCTCATGTCGTCGTCGTTGGGACATACATATCTGCCGTTAACTCGACGGTGTCCAGCCATCAGGGTACCACAGCTATGGCACTGAGGTCTCTTCCTGGCAGAAGGTGGTGTGCCCGACATTTGGATGATAGCGGGTTGTTGGTCTCGATAGCAGAGAGTCAATGTGAATGATAGATTGGGCGGTTTTCTGTCCAGCAGACTGAGAAAGGAACGTTGTCGTAGGTTTGAGCATCTCCGTTCACTCACAAGCGTCGTTTATATATCCAAATCGTGGGATTTATTTGGCCACGGTTGTAAAGAAACAAAGACAGGGAGGTCTGATGTGGCCGTGGCCGTGTGTCCAAGGATTTAAAACAACTGACCCACGGAGGGGAGAGGCGGAAGTAAACAAAGCCAACCAACGGCTCGCGCTCATCTCGAATCTGGGGCCACCCACGTGACCGTTTCCCGCCCTCTATCCCAACTTGTCGAGACAATGCAGCTCAAGCGACAGAAGCATACGAGACACGGTTACGATTAAGTATTAATGCATAATGCTTGAGCGTTTAGTGTGGTGGTACAATGTAACAAGTACAGATTTGACGGGCAACTAGGTACAATTGTCCGGTATGTGGTTATGGGGTGGTACACTTGAGGACTTTGATAACGGTTGTATGATTAGACGAGATTAATCGCAGCAAGTTGAAAAGGTATTTGACACTGGAGACCACACCTATCGGGGGATCCAGCACCATGATGAGAGAATGAAACGAATCGAAAAGAAAAGACAGCATAGAGATAACAGGTGAACCATATACAGCAGAACACAAATGAGATCAAGCATACAGATATGGGCAATGAGGGGGATACGATGGAACCAAGTCAACGCGATCGCCTGGCCGCGGTCCACGGCGAAGACTTGAGCCAATGAACGAGCTGCCAGCCAGTAGCCGGGGACTTGGCGAAATCCTCCATGGTGGTATGGACATCGACCATGGGAACCTCGACAGTGGGAGAGAACAGGGTCCGAGGCGAATACGAAGGTCGCCTAGGTTTAAACCCAGCGTAGAGGTCCACGGTAGCACGAGAGCGGACCAACTTCTTGACCGAGGATTTCTCTGGGGGTGTGATGACAGAGGAGGTAGAGGAAGAGGAAGAAGCGGAGCTAGAGAGCTGTGGCGGTGAAGGGTAGATGTAGGAGTCTTCGAGCTCAGTCCTGTAGTACGACTCGTCGGGGTCGAACTCGGACTCGGACCCGGACTCGGACTCGCGGTCGCTCTCGTCATCCTCCTCGACGATGAACTTGGTTTTCCTCCGCTTGGGCAAAACTTCCATGTCGGGAGAGCGCGAGCGAGACTTCGACTTGGGAGAAGCAAAGGATGGTTTTGGTTGCGTGAGGTACGCGAGCTCGATCGGGTGCGCAGCGAGGACCTCGAGACAAAGTTGCCTCAACTCTTCCTGGGTAAACGACAATCTCATATCAAGGATTTCGAACATTTGGGATTCCATCTTTCCAATGTCCAAGCGACCGAAGATAGCGGTGATGTCCACCCAATCACCGTTGCGGTAGGGAGAATCGAGGGTATACTAAGGTGCAGGACAAAAATGAATGAAAGGAAGATCAGTAATCGCGTAAAACCGCGAAAGAACACGAGATATGACGAACCTTTGTGGCGAGGATCAACGCGCCGAGGAACAGTCTGTGTAGGATCCAATCCAAAGGGGGGACTTCCAGGTCAACCTTGGCCCTCTTCAAGTAAAGCAACGCGACGATGATCGTAGAGGTACGCGTCTGGCTTCTTCGGATGACATTCGACACGAACTGGTTGAAACCACAATGCTTGCTGTGCATCTTATCTGATAGGGAAAGCAGCCTCGAGCGCATTTTGGGGGTAGAGTCAAGGTTAAGAGCGTGAGCAGCCAGATCCGTGGTCATGTAGACGATGTAATCTAAGGTGCGAACGTTAGACGAGTGTACAAGCGGGGGGGGCATCGCGTAGATCCAATAATTGGCAAACAAACTCACCAATAAGGCAACGATTCTGAGCATCAAGCTCTAAGAAATCCAAAAGCTCTTGTGGATGATTATCAGGATCGACGAGAGAGGCGGGATGGAAACGCGACATGGTGTAGTAGGGATAGGAAGTTGGAGGGGAGAGGTGTGGGGTGTGTTCAACGTTCAACTTGCGCGCTAGCGCGATTGTGGCGTTGAAAAGTTGAACTGGTGGAGTGGCCGGCAAAGTGCGCGCTTTAGTTCCCGCTAGCGTAGTAGGGTCCGGATGACAAGGCCCGAGCTTACGAGGAATCCGGAAACCAAAGGTGACTCAGGTACGGTCACGAGGGAGAGGGGAGCAGAGCCAAGGAAACGAACAGGAGACAACGGGTGAGGGAGAAGAACCGGAACGGGCGAAGGAGAGGGCTGGGTTATATACACAAGGACAACAAAGCGCTGCCAAATCCGTGGGCGAAAGAGAGACCAATCTCGATCGAGGACTGATACTATCAGGTGTCAAATCAAAGACCATGGCATCGACCTCCAAGGCCAACGGTGGCAAATAAACCCACGGCACAGCGAATAACGCCACACCCACGGGAGACAAAAGATCTCGGAAAGTTAGACATCGATCTCGCGGGGCCGTTCTCCTTTAACGGAGTACCAGGCAGGCGATGCGATTGGGCGTGCGCGCTGCCCAAATCAAGGAATTTATCCGATGTTTTACAACGGGAACAGAGGACATGTCCGAGAAAGGGGGAGACGACTGTGGTCTAATCCGCTTCCGCGTTTCGGGTTTGAAACAGGTCGCACAGAAGCGGGATTAAACACAAAGGAACGTCGTTTGTGAGCGGTTCCCGTGGCGCCTAAGGGTGTTGGTGGGCCGAGTATGACCACGGAAAGGGTCGTCCCCGTGGTCTACTTTGAAATGAAAACGAGAAAAGTACCCCTTTGGACCACAACGGTTCAAAGCCTAAGGAAAGAATATTCAGCAAAAATCCGATTATTTTGCACAAAGGGCCCATGTCCAGTGACGTCCGCGTACGTACTCGTGCTCATTCTCTAAAAACATTCCTCGATCTTCCGCCCTAAGCCAAATCAACACAAATGTTCGTCCGAGCGTGGTAGTGATCCCTTTTGTTGTTCGTTTGTCGTGACCGGCCTGGAACAAAACAACTCGGACGAATTGACGAAAGGGATAATTCCCTAATCGGGCTAACGTTCTTCGGTATTGTTCCTTTCCGGGTTCATGTGTGGAGTGGAGTTATGTACAGTCCGCCGGGCCATCCCTCAGCAAACGAAAGTGGCCCAGGGCCGGGGCCACGGCCGTGACCAGAGAGGGGCGAATAGGAAAACCGGAAGTTGCTTTATGACGGCGCGACGTAGATGCGAAGAGGCGGGTCGGTCGCGAACCCCAGAATCGATGCGAGCAACCAAGAAACACGAGTTTATCTGGTTTCTCCTCGCCTTCAGGCTTTCGTGTGTCTTCAAAGTGAACAATAAACTCAGCATAAGCATATCCTGCAGAGAGACAAAAAAAAGACTCAGTATATAGGCGATCGATTAATCAGTGGCTACGGGACAATCAATATTCGGGATGTGGGTGCTCATTACGACTCAGTTTTGACAACAGACCCTCCGGCAATCTTAATCATCAATCAAGCTCAAGACTGCAGGCAATAAACGACAATGTGGATCCAAGGTTCCAAAGCGTTGTTGGCCCTACCTCAGCTCACTAGTCAACAAAAGGGCCATCTGCATGCTGGCCCACAGGTAGATCCCAAACCCTGATATTGGAAATAGGACGGCTTGTAAACTATACAAATTTATCGAAAGCGGTGGAATAAATTCATGCAGAACAATACGACGAAAGCACGACGAGTACCAAAACCCATATTACCCTACGCATCCGCAGGTCAGTCATCTGGCATCTTTAGCAGCACGTAAAACATCGCCATGGCTCCCATGACCATGGCCATCAAGATACTCGACCAACTCGTGCCAGGATGAGGAGACGGTGTGGCCGCTGTGGGGGCAGGCAGGGCCGGCAGCGGCGGGTTGTTCGTCACGGGGGGTGGGTGGTGGTGCCCCGATGCTCTTCGGGATTCCCTTTGTCGTTCTTGTTCCTGTTCGTTGAGCACAAGTCGCTGAAGATGCTCGACCGCGCCTTCGTCAGTTCCTAAAACCACCTCCCAGTCTCTGTCCCTCTCTCTCTCCTTCCCAGCCCTACTGCTCCCAGCGTTCCCATTCAGCATCCTCCCAGAACTTCCTTCCCCAAATTCCTCAAAGAACCCACTATCCTCCTCCTCGTACTCCTCCTTTATCCACGGTAGGTTGTTTTCCACTGGAACGGGCACAACACGCGACCTGGGTATGACACGCGCATATAGCCCGGTGTTCCTCGCTTCCTGCATCACCTGCTTCACACGGTCCGACGGAACCTTGTACAGACTGGCCAATGGCCAGTCATCCCCCGCAGCGGAGACGATACTCATCTCCCTCTCCTGTTCCGTCTGCCGTCGTCTACCGAGGTCGCGTGCGGTCGAGTGTCGGTAAGCGGAGGGAGCGGGTGTGCGATATGGTGTGGAGAACATTCGGGGGTGTAATGATGGTTGGCGTGTGGAGAGTCTGGGGATCTCCCCTTCGTATTCGACCTCGTCGTCGTCGTCATCGTCGATAATTTCGATATCATCGTCCTCGACTTCCAGGATTCCGGGGGTAGCCTGCCGACTGGCGCTGCCCGCGTTAATCCAGGTCCACACCTGAGAGTCCAGTGTTCCGGGCATAATCCTCGAATATCGATGTCCGTTGACGAACACCTGATCGCCCATCTCGTCCAGTTCTATCGTCATGCCTCGCCGAATCGGGGAGGTCATCCTACGCGGGAGGGTTCCTTGTCGCGGAAAAGGCGTGGGTGCGACGCGTGAAGTCGACGGTAGAGGAAAGCTCGTCGGACAAATGAACGTCCCGTCTGGTCCTCGTTTGTGTCCTTTCATAGGAGACTGACACGAGTGACATTGGTGTTTCTTTCTGGATGACATGTTCCAAGCTGCGCCGGTGTGTGGGTTCCCTTCCTGTAAGATGATATGTGGGTTTGACGATAAGCGATATGCTGTTCTTGTGGGGTTGTTCGGCTGTTCGGGAGGCCCGTCAGGTGAGGGACTAATATTGCAAGAGGGGGGTGGAGACCCCAAAAAATGGGAGCCAAACTTTCACATACGTGGAGTGTTTAATCCCCGGGTCGCGATTTTTTCTCAGACAGGGAGTGGGAAGAGGGACGGCGGATGTGATAGTGGTAGACAGTCAAGGGGGAAAGGCAAAGGCCGAAATGCGGACGTGTGACGAACATGTTGTTCCGGCGTGTACGAAATTTCCGGTGAGTAAGTATGGGTCTTCATCACATCCTGTCATAACTTTTCGCGTTTCGGCCTATGTACTGGAGTAAGAAACGTCCTCAAGGCAACGCTTGCTCATTTCCGCAAATCGACTCGGCACTCTGACATTGTTCGTCCAGAAATGGGTGAATCCCGCACAGCCACCCCGCACAATCCCATACACACCTTCGCACTCGAATTCTACACACTCGGGGCCCAGGCATCGGTGGCTTTCCCATCGCCATCATGATGGATAATTAGGTCATCCGTAAACCTTGGGACAAATCGTCACTTCACCTCCCCGGCGCTGAGGAGAGGATCGTCGTATGGGAGAGGCACGAGGCAACGATGATGTGAATGTGTCCGGAAGACTGTCTAAATAAAATTGCAGAAATGCCGAATGAGTATACAAATACAATGGATAAAAATGTAATGGGTGAGAAGGCAGAGTCAAGATTACGTTTCCCAGGTAATCGGAAGAGGGGGAATGGATGGGTGAGAACATTTGTGGTCGTCCGGGAATAAAGAGGGAAGAAAGGAGCGCGAATGCGGTCATAAACAAGGCCATCGTCGTCGATTAATTAGAGCACCATCACCCTCTGCTTTCACTGGCATTTCCAGCACCACTGCTGCCCACCCCGGCAGTCCGCACGGCGGACTTACCGCTCCCCACAAGACCAACTCTCTTCTTCCTCCCAACGTTGGATGTAGCGTTCATGCCAGATGATGTGCTCCTTGTGACCCGGATCGGCTTCTGTGGTGCAGCCAACCTATGTTTCGGCGCTGGCATGGTCCCGGATTCTGAACTCGAGGAGCTGGTCTTCTGTCTCTTGTTCAAGGAAGGTGCACCGCTATACGCATCCATCTCCGCGTCGACACCAGCCACGTCCTTCATCTCCTTCGCGCTCTTCCGAGGATCTTCGGCATCTGATACTATGATGGGGATAGGCATGGAGATCGGGACACTCTCGGCACCCTTCGCGACGGGACGCACGCCAGTTCTGGTCGGTCCTGAGCCGCCGGTATTCTTCTTCCTTCCCACTGGGTGAAGTCCTTGGGATTTTCTTCTCGCTCGCGATCGAGAGCTAGCGCGAGAACTCGCACCACCACTCGAAGAACTGGTTACAGCCATGCATTGGTTCGGCGGTCTGCTTCTCGAGCCTGTCGCATAGGTTCTGGGGAACAGTCGCTTGTTGCGAACATTCACTGGCACCGTGAGAGTAGGGTCGACGTCCGGAATGGGAAAGGGGTGAGGGACCTCCGAGGAAACCCCCACCGCATATGCGATGGCGGAAGAAAATGCGGGAGACAAGGGCGTCTCAAGCTCTTCCCTCTCAGATCCGTCTCCCGTCATTAGTGAGTCGCCTCCCCCAAGGGTCGAGAGAGTGGTAGACGCGCTCCGCACGCTAGAGCCACTCGGGATTGGACTCATTTGAGGGGCGAGGTGAGGAGGGAGAGGATAGGGAGGAGAAGTAGTGTGGAGCTTGAGTCTCGCATCTTGCGTGTTCTTCCTTGGGTTCAAGGTAGCAGCAGAGCTGGCCCGTTTGACTGTGAGGTTAGATCCCGTCCTCCTTCCATGACGCCGAGGTGTTTGGAAGCTAAAGCTGTTCTCCTGCTCAGAGACCGAGGCATCTTCCATATCTGCATCACTGTCCACGGCCATACGGGTAATTTTGGCTCTGGGTGTTGTGAAAGTCGCGTCACCAGCGTATCCTTCGTCCTCGCCGTCCATTTCTTCGTCGGCATCCACAGCGTTCTCCCCGTCTGACTTCTCATCAACGTTCACACCATTTTCATACCTCTCTTCCAACACCATCCGCCTCCTCTTCCTTTTGTTGCATATCATTTTTTCTTCAAGCTGAACCCCAGGCGTAGGAAATTCGTCGCTCAAGCGTACAACGGAGTTGGGGTTCACAAACTCACGCGACGGCAGGAGCGACCTGCGAAAACCCGGCCGGGTCTGGTTATCATCCGGTTCGTTACCGTCAGAATTAGACATGTTGTCGATATCGATGACGTCGGAGGGGCGTTTTGGTACGGGTGCGACGATCCGGAAACCGGGCGGGAGGATCGGGTCAAGCACAGGCGACAACGGGTAGGCAGCAGGGAAGTCCGGGTATTTCCTCCATTCATCTGGGCTGCGCGTATTAGGGTACAGCCCGGGCGCGAGGGAAGGGACAGGCATTTGGGGTGGCCGAACTTGGGAACGATCTTCCTCCTCGTAGGCGGGAGGAGGTGGGTACCAAATCTGATGGGCGCCGAACCCATCCACCGGGTCTTGAACGCTGCCTGCGGAGACGTTGGAACGCTGACGGATATGCCCCTGTGGTCGCTGTTTCGACCTGGACTGAGGACGAGACTCGTCGGAACTGACACTCTGCAAATCTTCGTCTACAGCGGAACTCCATGGGAAAGTGAAGGTCAGCCCTTTGACCCAAGCGAGGACGGCTTGGATGGGCCAAGAAATAAGGACGAGCAGGAAGTCACCGAAAAGGTGGATGGTCTCGAGCAAGATATCGAGGGTGTGGGTGTGGGGCTTAATCAATGGTCGAATTACGTGAAGATAGACCGGTTCGGCACCCTATCAGTAAGAAACGTGTTCAGAATGCGACGTTCCGCAGTCAAACAGGATTTGGGTCGATGGCCAAAACTCGCATAGCGCAAGACGCGATCGACCCAGACCAGCGAGAAGTGGATGTACTTACACGAGCGCGAGTGAAGATAAAGAAGAGGAGAAAAATGGATTTGATCTCGTCGTAGAAAGGGAAATAGATGATGAGCGGGTCTACTGTGCTCTCGTATGTCGCGATGCAACACTGCCCGGAGAGGGAATCGGGGACGATCAGGAACGTGTCAGTGGAAGCAAAGCATACGAGGAGGAGAGGAGAGATACCCAGACGGTCCAGATGGTCATGATGCCCTTCATATCACGCTTGCGCTGGGTCATCGCCCTAGTGCTGGGTTGACCACCACTACGTGGAGAAGGGGAGGGGATCTTGAGGACCTTGTATGTGTCGTAGATGTTGAGGAACAAGTAGGCGAGACGGAGGATTGGGACTACGGGGCCCATGGTGTTGGGCTGACCACGGTCGTATCACCTATGAAAGTACCTCTGTATGCGTGTAGAAACCGAGCGAAAGGGCAGGGAAGGGGAGTATGAAGATGGTGGTCGTCAGAAGAGGAGAGAAAAAGACGATGAATGAGACGTAGTTTTTGGCTGAAATGCGGCATGCACGAGGCGCGTCGGGCTCTGTTCGGCGTCAGCGTGAGTCCGGCTTTTCTACACCCGCCACCATGCCAAAAATCCGTACTTCAAGGACCAAACGACCTCCAGAGGGTTTCGAGGATATTGAGAGTGTGAGCCTCCGTTACACGCGACTGGTGTTCCTAGGGGCTAACGCTAAAGTACAAGTACAGATTCTCGACGACTATGCGAAGAAAATGCGCGACGCAGAGAATGAGTCCCACGAGGGAAAGCGTAGGACGGAGTCGCTATGGCCCATAATGCGCATCTCGCATGCTCGCTCACGATACGTCTATGACTTGTACTACAAGCGAGAGGCTATTTCGAGGGAGCTCTACGACTGGCTCCTAAAAGAGGGATATGCTGATGCAAAGTGAGTGTGCCGCGCTCATCTTTCGCAGGCCTGAGCTAACGGCGACCAGTCTTATCGCCAAGTGGAAGAAGACCGGGTATGAGAAATTGTGCTGCCTTCGTTGTATCCAAACAAGGGTGAGTGCCAGATCAGTAGATGGCGGTCTGGTGACAACTCGTGAGCTTTGCTTTTGGTTAGGATATGAATTACCAAGGATCTACCTGTATCTGTCGAGTTCCCAAGGGCCAGCTGAGGTCCGGAACTGTCGTGGAGTGTACTCACTGTGGTGAGCGTTTATCGCAATTGACCGTGAGAGGGCCCGGGCTGATTCCAGAGAAATCGAGGTTGTCGCGGCTGTTCTTCCGATTCGTAAAAGTAGCGGGCGGCGGATATCAGGGGGAAATGTAATAATAACCAGCTTGGCGACCGTTTTGATTCATGTTTGTACCTGTGAACCTTACCCGAAAGGGTTAAATCCGGTGCATAAGCCTATAACTAGCGGACGTGGTCCGGGGAGAGTCTGTTGGCATCTCCTCCCACTCGCCCTTTGACCAAAAACTTCACCATGGGTGCATTTGCAGACGAAATAATCCATTTGGGCAGGCAGTTCGTTACAAGAGCAGCCAGCGGACAAGTGTGTCCTATTTCATATACACATACCCCTATCATTGCCGCTCAACTCTTCTTAGGGTGGAGTTTTGTCCGGCGACAATCCTACCAAGTATCTGCCTACGAATCCTATGCGATTATGGATCATCCAACTATGTGCGCATTTTGCAGCACGCTTCTCGCATCTCGAATCACTCAGACTTTTTTACTTCCAGTGGTCATTATTGGTATGGCGGAGCTCCTCGCCTTCCCCCTCCGCAAGATTAGGCAACCCCGGGTCATCGCAGAGGTCATCGCCGGAATTATTCTCGGTCCCACAGGTATCTTGTATCCTTTCCCTGGCAAATGTCTTCTGACCATTTTCCTCTCATTAGTCATGGGTCGCATTCCCAACTTCACCCAGACCATCTTCCCACCAGAGTCCCTTCCCCTTCTCGTTCTTACCAGCAACATCGGTATTACCCTCTTCCTCTTCCTCATTGGTCTCGAGGTCGATGTTCGGCTCGTGAGGCGGAATGGAAGATCTGCCGCCTTGGTTTCAGCATTCGGCCTCATTTTCCCCCTCGGCCTCGGAGCAGCCATCGCCGTGCCCCTCTATCGTACCTTCGCCCCTGATACAGTCAACTTTGGCTACTTCATTCTCTTTGTTGCCGTTGCCGTTGGAATCACTGCTTTTCCAGTGCTTTGCCGCATTCTAACCGAGTTGAAATTGCTCGACACTTCTGTCGGCCTTGTAGTTCTCGCTGCTGGTGTCGGCAACGACGTCATCGGTTGGGTTCTCCTCGCCTTGACTGTCGCCCTGGTAAACTCTTCTGGTGGTCTTACCGCTCTCTACGTTCTTTTGGTTGGCATTGGCTATGTCATTTTCATGCTCTGGCCAGTCAGGTTGGCCTTCCGATTTTTGCTCAAGAAATCCGGAAGCTTGGCCAGTGGCCAACCCACAACTTTTGTCATGACTGTTACCCTTCTAATGGTCTTCATTTCCGCCTTCCTCACCGACATTATTGGCATTCATCCTATCTTCGGTGAGTCCCCGACAGTGACATACTCGATCTTGGTGTAACCTGACTCCTTTTAGGTGGTTTCGTCGCTGGATTGGTCATTCCCCATGATGGTGGTTTTGCGATCGCATTGGTGGAAAAGTTCGAGGATCTGGTTTCCATTATTTTCCTTCCGTTGGTGCGTCAGGATTCCGTTCGATCGATCCCTATGTGACGTGAACTAACTCCGTATGGGGTGGTTGATTTGCCTTTTCTAGTACTTCATCCTTTCTGGTCTTAGGACAAACTTGGGCCTCTTGAATAACGGCATCACCTGGGGGTACACGATCTTGCTGTGTGTTGTCTCTTTCTGCGCAAAGTTCCTCCCTTGCGCCATCGTCGCCAAATTATGTGGTTTCAACTTCCGCGAGTCTGGCGCTATTGGAGCCCTCATGAGTTGCAAGGGGTGCGTGTTTCCTGTCCGGACACATGCGAGTGAGAGTACTGACTAGGGCTCAATTGCTGTCTAGTCTCGTCGAACTCATCGTGTTGAACGTCGGCCTTCAAGCCGGTGTTCTGGACACCAGAACCTTCTCTATGTTCGTGTTACATGCTCTGGTCCTGACATTCATGGTAAGTTCGTGCAGTTATAAATGGTTTCCGTACATCTGACCTCCTGCCACCTCAGACCACTCCCTTGACCATCTTGCTCTACCCGGCAAAGCATCGTACTCACGTCGGCGTTGACCGGAAGCTGAATCGTGATCTCCCCGATGTCGAAGATTTCCCTAACGGCGGCTCTGACCACGAGTTTAAGACTCGCTTTGCTGTCGTGCTGGATAAACTGGAGCAACTTCCGGCAATCATGATCATCACCCAACTGCTTTCAAACTCATCCTCTCGATCTACTACAGCCCTCTCTGAATCTAGCTCAGACGAAAAGGCGTCCGTCCGGGATGCCTTCTCGCCCTGCCCCGTTTCCATGGAAGCGTTGAGGTTGATCGAGTTGACCGAACGCACTTCGGCCGTCATGATGTCTGCTGAGGCTGATTATGTCCTCCAAACCGATCCTATCGTCTCGGTCTTCCGGACCTTCGGAGCCCTCAACCATGTACCCGTTAAGGCCAGCATTTCCGTCGTCAACTATGACGAATTCTCCAATAGTGTCGCAAGGCATGTCGACGAGTCCTCCTCACAAATGCTGTTGATTCCCTGGAAGGTCACCGCGAGCGATAGTGCAGCTGGCTCCGTCGGATTCAACCCATTCGAAAATTTGTTCAAGAGGACTGTCACGACCGGCCATTCCTCGCAAGTGGTCAACTCGCATTACATCAGGAAAGTCTTTGCCGGAACCAAGGCGGACGTCTGCCTTATCATCGACCGTGGACTGTCTACCTCTGGAAACTCTGGTGATCAACATATATTCCTGCCTTTCTTCGGCGGCCCCGATGATAGGCTCGCTCTTTCCCTCGTAGTCCAATTTTGTGCCGGAAATTCTCGTGTTACGGCTACAGTTGTGAGGATTAAGAAGACGGCCGGAACTGAGATCACGGGAGGAGAGGAAGTTAAGACGACTATCCACAACGTATGTGATTCACGTCTAGGACGTAATAAAATTCTTACCTCAGCCATTCTTTCTAGACTACGTTCCCTGATACCATTTACGGCTACCAGTCTACTCAAACTCGACTCGCGTCTGATACCGCCGATGACCTCATTTGGGGCCGATACACCTCCAAAATCTCAGATACAACCCTTCGTGAGGCTGTCGGTCGGATCGAGTTCCGCGAAGAGCACTCCGATAAGCCCCTCCACTTTGTCCAAACATTTACATCTACCCTTCGATTGCAACTGGAGGGACCACATTCGAAGCGTTTGCTTATCGTTGCAGGAAGGTCTAGAAGGATGGCGACCGAAAGTCACGCTGCGGAGTTGAAGCAGCTGTTGTCTGAGAACCGTACCTCGATTGGAGGCGAAGCTACCAAGACCCTTGGAGAGGTTGGTACCGGCGTTATCTCTGGGGACTCTGGAGAGGGTATTCTGGTGGTCCAGGCCAAGTTCACCGCCTGAACCTCTTGATCTCTCATTGCTTTCATTTCGTCTCCTGCTTCCACCCCTTCGGGAATCCGCAGTGACTGTTCGTTTTTCTGAGTTTTACACACCGTCTCGCTCTATTTACTGTTACGAATACCTCACGACCATTTTTCATTTTCGTCCCGTCCCCTCATTTCTAGGCTACGTGGTAGGATTTTCGCTAGGTATCTACTACGCAGTGATCTTCCAGAGTATCGCGAAGGAGACATCATTACCCGCTATAGTGCACAAGTTCCGAGCGTTAATTTCGTTCCCAATACCGAGAAACTTGCAGGATTGTACTGAATATATTCATGGACATTGTGTACTGAGAGGGCTGTTACGGCACCGGTCTAGATAGATCCAAGATCGAGAAGGCGGTGGAAGAAATGGTGGGAAATGATTCGCCGATCGCCAGATGCAAATACTGGGATCCCGGAGATGCCGGCAGAGCGAGACTAAAATCCGCTACAACACCATGCGTTTTCAGATTGTCGTACATATTACTAGCAACGTATACTTGGCTTGGAACCACCAGATCTAACGGGAACTTGCACTACCAACCGGCAAAACCTTCTAGCTCTTCCTCGATCTCCATTCTCCGGGACTGGGACGGTCCCCTTTGCCAACTTCCTTCTGCGATCGTGTCTTGTAGCCTCTCGTACCGAGGGGCCTCCGAGACATGTGTCATTTTCGTCGTCGGTTTGGCCCCTTCATCGTATGTGTCGTCGACCTGTCCTGACGCATTGGTGGGGGGAAACCGCGGAGTGTACCTTCGCCTCACCCCCGATTCTTCCGACTGTCGCCCTATACTCCTGTCCCATTCGTACACCTCGTGTGTGAACTCGATTCCGGTCGCAGAATTAGTTGTCATCTCATGAATTGTTGTGGCGCTCGGCCGTTGGATCGGTATTTGCTCAGTGGACATCCGCATCGTCCCAGGTGCATCGGGTGACATCCCCGAGAATTGGCTGACGTAGTTCGGCACCTAGATGACCGAAAGATTAGACAATATAAATCAGAACCTCGAGCGAGGTGGACATACACTTGGGACATCCGATCTCAGGCTGTCATGTTGGACTCTCTGGATATTTCGGGCACCCGGGTTGTCGAAGATACCGCGTGGTTCGTTGTAAAGGTTAGTGGGAATGCGATTCGGCATCGGGTCGTAGCTGGGGATATGGACCAGTATCGGGACATAGGCGGAGGAGCCCCCCAAGCACGGCCGCGAACGTTCGAACCTCGCTGGGAAAATGCTCTCTGGGGAGGCCGCCGCATGTAGGTGGAGCGGGAGTGCCGCACTAGGTTCGGACTCGAGTGTAGGCGCAGTGTTCCCGAAGCCGACCGGGGCGCATTCCTAGTCACAATAAGTATCCAAGGTGTTTAGAGCGGGAGACAACCCGGGGCAAAAAATAAGCGTAGCTCACCTCACCCCCTTGGATAGGGCGGGGACACGAATTATTTTCTTCCGCAACTTTGTGAACCCACCCTACGATGTCTTTGCGGACATCAGCTCGGGTACCCCTTGAATCCGTGTGTTTTAGAGGGTGGGGCTTGGCACAGAGGTCCTGTGTGTAGATATCAAAAGCGTCAGCGTCTGGGGGAAGGTCTTGACGGTGTGATTGTGGTTCTTCTAGTGACATATGGGTCTCTGTTTTTGAACGGAGTGGACCGTGTTAACCCCAGCATTTACGTAAAAGAAACCGCGTAGCAGCCATTAAACATACCTGGGCGAATCGTTCTACGAGTTGAACGCTTTGCTAGGGAGGGCAGTTTTTTCGTTTGCGCACCTGGCACATTACGAGCGCCTAACATCAAGAGATTGCTTTCCGAGTCCAGGAAAGCAGAAGTGGGTTCGTCGGTCATAGGACTGTACTGTGGAGTGTCAAGGGGAGAGCGAGTAGCATCGGAAAGGTTGTCTCTCGGGAGATATGCTTGACACCCGATCGTTCCCACTAGTCAGAGTGTGAGCTCTGAAATCGACCCGTCGGCAGTCAAACAAACCTCCACTCTCATCCACTGTGATGGACGGCCGTTTCTCTAACAACAGGGTAGGTATGTCTGTACAACTTCCCAACTGCATAGAATTGAGTGGCTGGCGCTTTACACCGTCGTGGGTCTCACCTTGCGAAGCAGTGCGATATCTCGGTGATGGATGAGCACCGACTCGGCGTCGGAGTTCTAACGGGGGAAAATTAGAGGTGTTAATGCTTCCTGTGATCCAATTGCGAGCTTGCCTGGAAAATGTAATCTGCAACCGTATCGAAATCATCCTCTTCGTCCTGCAGAAGGTGATTAGAATGGGAAGAGATGTGCAGCGACGATCCTACAGAAGTCGTATTGTGGAAAACGATGTCAGATTCAGAGTCGATGCTGGTGACGGAACTCCTGTCATCGTCTCCATCCCGGTCCCATAAACCAGGCTCGGTGTCTGAGTCTAAGTCTGAATCAGACTGTACCTCCACTTCGGGTAGCTCCTCATCGTCGCGGCCTCTCGGACCAAGGTCATGCGGACCCGCAGCAGCCCTAATGACCGTGGGGAACACCAGGGCCCTCTTGCGCATGGTATAGTACCGGACGAATACACACTGATTGTATTCGCCCGGAACGGTATCCGTGTTGCTACTGCCAGAGTGTATTAGGCCCGTGGTTTGTGTCGGTGGGGGAGGACAGCGCGATTGAGGACCACAGTTCGTGTGGACCAAGCCTTCGGTGCGCCACGTCCCCCAAGCGGAGGCGGAGGCAGAGGCAACCATAGGGACCTCGGTCGTGAACTCGGACGCGAGGCTAATGCTATCGCTTGAATAAGCCATCATCGCGAAATCTCTAGTCATGTCAACACCAGTGACGAGGACCGGCTTGATGTCATCGCCGTGTCCCGTGTCACGAGCGAATGCGACCCAAGAGTCGTAATGGCGTTTCGTATATGCTTTGAAGTTGGATTCTAGTTCGACGTCTTCCCTGTAAGTCCGATATTTAGTCACAAGGGCAGCACCTTGTTTTCCGGTAAGCTCGAACGAGAAGTTGACCCCGGGTTCCAACATCCTAAAACACACGTCTGGGGTGCGGAAAGGAAGGGAAGTAACAGTTCGAACTTACGGGACGACAGACATCGAAGCTCCGAGGCCGGCTCCTATTTCTCGAACCGTGGCCGTACGGAGGTGGCCGGGGGAACGGGGTTGGCTGTAGATAATGGGTCCAACATCCAACGATTCAAAGGTGGTAGGGACATCAGTGCCTAATATCCGCTGGCCGAGCGGGCAACCAGCAGAGAACAAGAGGTGGAAGCGGCCTCGGCGAACATAACCTACGTCTCCCAGTTGGATACGTTTGAAGCTGTGGATTGGGGCAGGCTCCCTAATAATTGTATGCACTTAGGTGGGATACAAGGGAAACCCGAGTAACGAACCACAAGGCATAACCAAGATCAAGCTGAGTCATTTGTCTGAGACTGGTCAGCTCCAAGTCTGAGAGGAAACGGCATGAGATCTTCCTCGTTGTATATTCTCCACCCCGATCGTTTGAACATGATGGAACACTGGAAGCGGCCAACAGAGAGGATGGAGGAGTGTGGGGGGTGTTGTCATTGGAGGATTCTGCGATATAAATACGCACTTAGGATGGGTCGTTCGTGACCGTGTGAGCTGCATACCAGCGGTTGGGGGTATCGTAAACACAGGTTATAGGTGACATTTTGGGTCCGCAATCTGACCGACTTACATAAGAAACACAGGAATTGCTTATGGATACTTTCGTGTGGTCTTCCATACCTTGAAGTCCCAGCTTTCATCGACGCTTTTGGAAGCATACCACGCCACTGAAACGCCAAGACTACAGGATCGATTATCATGGTCGGGCTGCGACACCAGAAAAGAGAGAGGGAATTCCCGTCAGCGCAGTTACTAATTCTGATGCTGTGCGTACTATACAAATGTGTTGTTGGAAATCCCAAAATACAGCAGCAACGCAACCACAACAGGTACGCTGTCGTAACGGGTATCGCATGGGCTTTAACGTTCATAACGGGCCTGAGCACCCTGATTATGCAGCAACACCGCCCCCCCAAAATGGTCCCAGGGCAACTGCAACAGGGGCAACTAGGTCAGGAAGAGAAAGCATATGGCGAACGCACCGGCGGTATTGACCCCGTCAGTCGTGTGGCTGTGGGAGAACATAAGACCGGAACATCAGCAAAACATCTGCGCACATCCACTTCTGGGCGTGAACCGATACAGAAACGGCCCTTACATATTCTGCTAGCTCACTGCCCGGACTCCCTTGGGAAGCTCGGGCTCAAGCTGTCCATCGGAGTTCGTGAGGTGAATACATTTCAGGCATGCAGAGTTCTATGTCGGTTATATCCCATAAATATTGCTGTAATCTCTGTTGTAGTATCCCCGCAGTCCGAGAGGCGAGGTATGTCCGCTTTAGATTGCTGGATGTGACAGTCCAAGTCGAAGACCTTACCGTGAGAAAATGTCCAGATCTGGCGTCAAAGTTCAGACGTTTACATAAATAAGCGCTTCAATATCCAATCGTAAGGTAACTACGCGCACATCTATATGCAAAAGAGAAGATGGGCATCGGAGCTACGCATGATTGATGGTTAACCGAAGTCGAGCGTCCCCATTGACCGGAGCTTCGAGGGGGGGATTGGGGGGGATCGTCACGGGCACAATGCCGGTGAGCGTCGCCCGGAAAGCTCGGATTAAACATGTCCGGCAAGCTGGGACAAAGCATTGTCCGGTAAGTTCGCGAGTTACCAGCTAGTAGAGCACTCAAAGGGGGATCCCAATTTATATACACAGGTTCCGCCTCCAGGATAGTTCCGACCACTGCGGCTGTCGACGAGACGGTTCCACTCCAAAGTATTCTGGTCAGGCCGAGGCAGCCAAGCCGGCGCAGAATCTACTGTGATAACCATCACTCCATCCGCTGGCTGCGGTGGGGATCCCCCTGCCAATAACTATCGCGTGTTCACGGGTGAACAGCTCGAACCCTAGAGGGGGATGTGGACTACCTCCC
>Ga0307512_10002648_pt1 | contig 22115 bp, 18 predicted proteins | sample 14_EM_MG_FD_200267 | JGI IMG/M metagenome (GOLD analysis project Ga0307512, IMG submission 200267) | Populus trichocarpa ectomycorrhiza microbial communities from riparian zone in the Pacific Northwest, United States - 14_EM | ecosystem: Host-associated > Plants > Roots > Unclassified | place...
TGGGAGACCTGGGCCCAGATCGTGTCACTTGAAGACTAGGTTGGCTGGAATGGGTGGAATCAAAGGAGATCGCAGCCTGGGATGACTGGGACCAGTTGCCCAGCAACTCCAGAAGTTCCAGCACTCCAGCTGCGTGTCATCTTGCTGATGCGTAGGTGCGGTATACACACTTGTAAGGGTTTGAACATTCGCTGTCACCGTGTGCGTGGGAGAGACCTGACACATCTCGTCGGCCCTTGCCAGTGACTCGCAATCCCCTTGATTACCTTCGGTTTGCGCTGGTACTTTCGATAGGTACTTACATAGTCCTTTAACGATGTGCGCGTGCCCAACTGATCCCTCTGCGGTGTCACCCATTGCAACCAGTAGCTACGACCGACAGACGGTCACGGTGTCGAGCCCTAGATCCACTCATCTCACGCCTTCACTTTGAGTTTACTTGATTTTACATGTGATTCATTCGTTCCAGACAAGCCGTCCTCCCGCCTTTCCTTACATTACCCATGTATGGTCCGAATTTGAGTTCCTCCCAGTGCTACAAATGGGTCACCCGTATCTCAAAAGCTGTATTAATGTGGAGCGCAGGTACTGTGGTTGCACCAGGGAAGTCATGACAAGTGGGTCGGTGGTGGGCTGAATAATTCACGATGCATGATGTATGACGGGGCAAGCCGCAAGCGGCGCGGTGTCAGAACGCCGGGAATGCCTTGAAACGGCGCTCAAGCTGGCAACAGGCGGTTGTACAATGTGGGGACTGTGAAAGCCCTTAGTCTGCGCTGGTTGTTCCGCAGTCCTTACGTTGAGCACCACATGAGTAACCAGCCCGATAAGCTCATTTGGTAGTTCATTTTCAACGAGGGCGAAGACTACCACACGCGGACACCACTCACGAAACATCATGGCATACACTAACTCTTACAAGGCTCCTGACGTCCCCGCGCTCCCACCTGGATATTATGGTCCGGACCCATACGACATCAACTGGATCATGCCCCTCCATGAAGCGACACTCGAATCCGAACGTGTCAAGCTGACGCCTTTCATACCCTCTCTCCACGCAAACAAGTACACGGAGCAGATCGCTGCCTACCCCGAGCTGCAACGCTATTACGCATTCAATCCCTCGACTCTCGACGAGATCCTGACGACGATCGAGCTAAGGGTACGACGGGACCCGACGTGGATCCTGTTCGCGATCATAGACAAAGCGCACGGAGGCGGCACGTTAGCGGGGTTGATCGGGCTGGTCTACGCGTCACCGGCGAACCTGAGTGTCGAGATCGCGTGGGTGCTCGTTTTCCCCGAGCGCCAGCGGACGTACGTGACGTCCAACGCGATCGGCCTCCTCCTGCAATACTGCCTCGAACTGCCCAGCGATCCACAGCGGCCCGGACTTGGAATGCGGCGCGTGCAGTGGACGGCACACACGGACAACCGTCCGTCCCACGCGGCGGCGAAGCGCATGGGGTTCAAGGAGGAAGGCGTACAGCGCTGGGCGTACGTGATACCCGAGGGCATGGAAGGGAACAGAATCGCGCTGCGAGATGGAGATCCGGAGAGTCCAAAACCAGGAAGGCATAGTCTGGTATTCTCGCTGTGTGGTGATGATTGGGAGAGCGGGGGCAGGGAGCATGTGCAACGGATGATTGACCGCAGCCAATGACGGTTTTGTCAAGTTAGACTGTGGTCCCGTGTTATGGTTAAAAGCGTCCCTGCGGACGGGTGGTTTAGTATTGAACTGCACTACTGTAGTACTATTGGCCGTTGACATGATAAGATGATCGGTGCATATTTCACTGGTTACAGTGCTTGATCAAATTAAAGTATACTGTATCCCGCATCCTGTCCGCGTCTCGTATCTTCCTAGAACCCACTAGGAGAGAGGGCAAGATCGAATACAGCTGGTTGACCGCATGGTGGGAAGATGGAAATGGCGCTACGTTTCTTTGTCTACAATTGATCGCGCCCTGAGACACAAGTCTCGCTTCCCTGTTTGCATGGGTCCCCCTTGTGCCTACGGAAACAGCCTCATGAGGAGAGCGGTCAGCTTGGGGGTGTGACCCCAGTTGTTGCAAGGGCGCAGGCCATAATACCAGAGAGCGCAGGGAAGGTGCCGTATACCGTGTGCGTGGGAGAGACCGGACACATCTATTTTCTCTCTCTTGTCGGCCCCTGGTCACCGGTCACCGGTCACTAGCACTCGCAACAAAGGACCTCTGTTCACTCTGTTTTGGCCCCTTGATTACCTTCGGTTTGCGCTGGTACTTTCGATAGGTATTTATATAGTCCTTTAACGATGTGCGCGTGCCCAACTGCTCCCTCTGCGGTGTCAGCCATCGCAACCAGTACCTACGACTCGGACCGACAGACGGTCACGGTGTAGTAGAACCCTAGTTGATCCACTCACCTCACGCCTTTACTTTGAGTTTACTTGATTTGACATGTGGTTTATCCGTGTTCCAGACCACCCGTCCTTCCGCCTTTCCCAACATGACAGACACCGCTCATTCTGTACTCCGTTTCCATCTTCTCGCCATGCAATTAACCAACTGTATTCGATCTCGCCCTCTTGCTTAGTGCGCGGACAGGATGCGGGATACGGTAGACTTTAATTTGATCATGCACTGTAACCAGTAAAATATACACCAACCATCGTATCATGCCAACGGACAATACTACAGTAGTAGTACTACAGTGGTGGAGTTCCATACCATACCACCCTAACACCGGACTACAATCTAACATCAACAAAACCATCATTGGCAGCGGTCAATCATCCGTTGCACATGCTCCCTGCCCCCGCTCTCCCAGTCATCAGCACACATCGAGAATATCAAGCTATCCCTTCCCGGCATTGGACTTTTCGGATCACCATCTCGCAACGGGATCCCGTTCCCTTCTACGCCCTCAGGAATCACGTACATCCAGCGCCGCACGCCCTCCTCCCTGAACCCCATGCGCTTCGCAGTCGCGTGCGACGCCCGATTCGCCGTGTGCGACGTCCACTGCACGCGCCGTAGTCCCAGTCCGGGCCGCTCTGGGTGGCTGGACAGTTCGAGGCAGTATTGCAGGAGGAGGCCGATCGCGTTGGATGCCACGTACGTCCGCTGGCGCTCGGGGAACACAATCACCCACGCGATCGTGGCACTCAGGTTCCACGGAAGCGCGTCGACCAGCGCGATCACACCCACGAACGTGCCGCCTCCGTGCGCCTTGTCTATGATCGCGAAGAGGATCCACCTCGGGTCCCGCCGCACGGTCTGCTCGACCATAGTCAGGATCTCGTCGAGAGTCGAGGGGTTGAATGGGAAGTAGCGGTGCAGCTCGGGGTGGGAAGCGATCTGCTCCGCGTACTTTTTTGCGTGGAGAGAGGGTATGAATGGCGTCAGCTTGACACGTTCGGATTCGAGTGTTGCTTCGTGGAGAGGCATGATCCAGTTGATGTCGTATGGGTCTGGGCCATAATAGCCAGGTAAGAGCGCGGGGAGGTCAGGGCCCTTGTAAGAATTCGTAAATGCCATGATGCATGGTGAGCGGCGAATGTGTGTGGGACTCTTCGCCCTTATAGCACGAAAGAGAGAATAGAAGTTCCACCTTATCCGGCTCTGCTCGATGACTCAGTACTCAGTCATAAGGGGAGGCGCACTCAAGTAAGGTTGGTGTGAGACGAACAAATGCGGTAACGCATGTCTCACTGGCCCGGTGCCTCACCCCCTGGAAGTGGCGGGTGGCGGAACAGCGCACCATGAAGTTACATCTGGGTCGTTATTGTCTGTGTCTGTATTACGGCATCACCCTGATATTTTTAACCACCAACTAGCTGAATGGGCTACAGTAGACTTCAATTGGCCAAGCACCGCAACAACTAAATTTATACACGAATCATCGTATGCCAGCGGTCAAACGCGACAGTTTTACCTTAACCTCGGACTGTCTTGACAAAACCGTCATCGGCTGCGGTCAATCATCCGTTGCACATGCTCCCTGCCCCCGCTCTCCCAATCATCACCACACAGCGAGAACACGAGACTGTCCCGTCCTGGCTTCGGACTCTCCGGATCTCCATCCCTCAGCGCGAGCCCGTTCCCATTCATCCCCTCGGGTATCACGTACGCCCAACGCAGCACGCCTTCGTCCTTGAACCCCATGCGCTTCGCCGCCGCGTGTGACGGACGGTTGTCCGTGTGCGCCGTCCACTGCACGCGCCGCATTCCAAGTCCGGGCCGCTGTGGATTGCTGGGCAGTTCGAGGCAGTATTGCAGGAGGATGCCGACCGCGTTGGACGTCACGTACGTGCGCTGGAACTCGGGGAACACGATCGTCCACGCTAACTCGGCGCTCAGGTTCGCCGGCGATGCGCGGATCAGCCCGATGATCCCAACGAACGTACCCCCTCCGCGGGCCTTGTCGATAATCGCGAAGAGGATCCACGTCGGGTCGCGCCGCACGGTCAGCTCGACTATCGTCAGGATCTCGTCGAGGGTCGAAGGATTGAATGGGAAATAGCGATGCAGCTCGGGGTGGGCGGCAATCTGCTCCGCGTACCCTTTTGCGTGGAGGGAGGGTATGAAGGGTGTCAGCTTGATGCGGTCAGATTCGAGTGTCTCTTCATGGAGGGGCATGATCCAGTTGACGTCGTATGGGTCTGGGCCATAACAGCCAGGTAAGAGTGCGGGGACGTCGGGGGCCTTGTAAGAATTCGTATATGCCATGACACCTCGTGAGTGGTATGCGCGTGTCGTAGTCTTCGCCCGCATCTCATAACGTCTTTTATATATACTGCTGTCTATTATATCTACATCTGTCGTCTATACCTTAATCCCTATCGGCCCCTTCCGGATGACTGGGTCACAAGGTCGTGAGAGGGAATTTCACCCACTGTAAAGACTGCAGAACACCTAACGCAAGTTACGCAACCCAAGGGTTCTATACGGCTATACTGTACATAATCGGCAGATTGGAGGAACGTAGCGTAGCGAAGCTGGCCCGTTCCTACATCCAGATGCGTCTATGTTCACATCGTCGACCTTACTTTCTGAATCAAAGTCGCCACTGGGCAAGGACAGGGCAAACGTTTGGCACCCTACGATATACCTATTTCTCAATAGTATCAATTAATGTGCCCGTTTTGTCTGTTCCTGTTTCACATCCCTAGGTTCGGCAGCCGTAGAACTATCTGAAGTACTGTATCGGGTTTTCCGCAGGGTAGGAGAGCCTTCGCTTCCCTATAACCCTTGTGATGCACTTCCAGGGTCTACAAGGTCTCGGAGATGCACCCCGGGATTCCGAATAAGCGGGTAGCCATGGGAGCCGATCGGCGCCGCGGCCGTCCTTCATCAGGCTTCATGGTGATGTCGGTCATGAAACTACCCCACGTTGACGTCACAATTATCAATGGCCTTCAGACCTGCCCGTCATCGACAAGGACGGCAACAACAGCTCGCAGTCGAATTCGTGCGAAGTTGCAAGGACAATCGCATACAGGACAGACCTCCAAGTGACAAAAACCATCTCATTGTCGATCAATCAAGCGTTGTACATGCTCTCTACCCCCGTTCTCCCAATCATCAGCGCACAGCGAGAATGCGACACTGTGCCGTCCAGGCCTCGAGGCCTCTGGATCCCCTTTGCGGACCGGTATCCCATTCCCTTCCATACCTTCAAGTAGCACCCACGTCCAGCGAAGGACACCCTCCTCCTTGAGTCCCATGCGCTTCGCCGTCGTGCACGATGGCAGATTCTCCGTATGGGCCATCCACTGCACTCGACGGAATCCGAGCCCGGGCGTCTGTGGCGCGCTGGGCGGTTCAAGGCAATAGCGCAGGAGCAGGCCGACCGCGTTGGTTGCCACGTACGAGTGACGAAATGCGGGAAAGACGAGCACCCACGCGATTTCGGTGCTCAGGTTCGCCGCCAATGTGTTGACGAGCCCGATGACCCCCGCGAGCGCACCTCCGTGCGCCTTGTCGGTGATAGCGAAGAGGATGTTCTTTGAGTCGCGGCGCATGCGGAGTTCGACCTCCGTCAGGATGTGGTCGAGGTTAGAGAGGTCCATCGGGTACCAGCGGTGGAGATCGGGGTGGGCTGCGCTCTGCTCCGCGTACTCTTTTGCGTGGAGGGAGGGTATGAAAGGTGTCAGTTTGATACGATCTGATTCGAGTGTCGCCTCGTGGAGGGGCATGATCCAGTTGATGTCGTATGGGTCTGGGCCATAATACCCCGGTAAGAGGACAGGCCAGTCGGGCGACTTGAAGGAATTCGTATATGCGATGTCTAGCGACAACGAGTAATAGTAACGGAGTTGTGGTGGCCTCGTAGACGACGATGCATCACAATACATTACCCTCAGATATAGCTGTTTGCCGCCTGCAGGCGTAATATCTCTCACAAGGAAACGGGGAGAATCGGGAGATCGAAACACTTCGAATGAAGTGGTGACTTGACACAATGATGAACGGCTATCCAATTTTGTCTTATGGAATGGATAAATACCTGATCGGGTAGTGACCTGGTTATCCGTTCCTGCACTTATCCTGGGTTGACAATCGACAAAGCATCCTCTACTGTGGTGTGCTAAATTTAGAGGCGAGTTGATGGACCCTTACGAGGTTGGTTACACAAGACAATAAGAGAAGATACTGTCTGTCTGTGAGCGTGGAAAACTTGGAGCTTGGTATTTAGAAATTTTAAATCGAGCAGTAATTAGCTGGTTACGGCGCTCTCCTATCCACTAAAAACCTCTTACTGGTGTGGCATTCGCCGCTGCTAAGGCAGGTTTCCAGGATTTGTCACTCTCGGTCGGATATAGTACTCCCCCTCACTGCAGTTCCCTAGCTGGTTGGACTTATTTGGCGATCGTGGCCTGATGCGAGGAGATCGGACATGCAGACAAGACAATAGTGTGGGGTTTGGTGGTGGCGCGCATATATTGGGTCCCATAGTGGTCCCATTTTCGTTTCGATAACCACTTCACGTGCACGTGATGGACTCCTGCCAGTTTGCGGGATCTGCCGGTGGGTCTGCCTCTGTTGTTCCCGTCTTCTCTTTGGTGTTGTATTACGACATTTTTTTACCAGTGATTCACCACACCAAAAATTTACCGTGTTCACCAACAGCCGAGAAAGTCACCCTGGGTCATGCCCGACATCCCCTCGACGCGCGTAATCCTGTATACTGGTGATGATACCTATATCGATATAATATGAACGTAGAGGATACTAATGAGGGATATGTGAAGGAGTTTCCCTGGTTCGAGGGAGCCGCGTCGTCAAATAGAAGGCTGCCTTACAGGGGCCATTCGGGCACATTCCGGAGTTTCGAGACGACTCGAAGTGTCTCTGTCCAATGTCGCCACCCAGTAAGTATGGATCTTATCCAGCATTTTGCAAACGTCCTCCCACCACCCAATCCTGGAAACAATGCCGATACAGAAAATGGCCTGCAGACAAGTGAATGCGGCGCAGAACCAAGCGCAAATGCGGGGCCAATCGCCTGAAACGATACTCGTATGTTTAAATTGAGTGCTCCATGTGTTGACGGCACGAGCGAGAGTTGATCAAACAACGCAGTTGGTGCACGAGAGAGGTGATTACAAGAGGGTTCCCCCGGAAGAAAGATGTTGACCAAAGTGAGGTAGGAAGGCAGTGAGGGAAGGAGGGATTTGGCCAATTGCCTACTCAGCGAGGCCATACCGGTGGAGAAGAGAAAAAGGTGGCTATTCTGACACCGACGGGAATAGGTGGTCGATATACATGAATGGGATCAGAATGGCCGCGTCTTGTGACAAGTGTAAGTCAAGAGGTATGAAGGGAAAAGGGATACTGTACGGGAGGTGAGGAAAGAATCACCAGCAGACATCAATGTGCATGTAGGATTCAGAGATAGCGGGAAGGAGGGCAAGAGGGATGGGGAAAGCTGTTCCATAACATCAAGTCGGCACACGCAATGGGGGTTTGTGAGGGTATAACACGCGAGTCGAATGATGTTGTATTTCGAAGCAAGCTGCGAAAGTATGTTTAGGTGCTGTACTTACAAGTTGTCTAGTCTGAGTCCTCAGGTAGTGAGTAAAGAAGGAAAGCTAGGTGCGTCCAAAGGAGGGACGCTGACAGGACAAGGGGAAACGGGTGCTGGTGTACATGACAGTCGAGATAAGAGATGAGATGGCGAGATGGCCGCGCATTGAACCACGTCGAGTCATTTTGTATGGGGCAGTTGAGAGTTGGCGATGAGGCCGATGAGGGGTTATTGGAGATCGCTCAGGCTGCAGATAGTAAAATGAAAGGGGCAGGCACGCTGGAATCACGCAGGCGTCATGTGCTTACGCCGCCGCCGAGTCGCCACTGCCCATATTCATTCCCGTCCCGCTCCGAGCCGCCTCTCTGACTCTGACTATTTCACCGCGCCTCGTCACGGCAGATGCGACTACTCAAATCCTCCAAATTCGAAAAAGGTGCCACTGCATGACTTGCACTTCAGCCCCTATAGATGCGTGCGTGTTGTCAATCTTGTGAAGGAATATGTTGCCCGTCGTACAGTATTGTATTGCCCACTCGGAAGTATTCGTCAGAATACCGAGTCCGCTGGACCACCGTCATGTAAGATACTGGATTAGGATGTCGCCCTCCAGAATGGGAAGAGTATCAACACGACGGCCGATTCTTGAAGCTTGAAGTTCTGTGTTTCGGTTTTCGGGCACTCGTGATACCAAACGTTCTAATATACGCGGAGTCAGGTCACTAAAAGTACAGTCCAGAAAAACACTTGTCTAAATCGTGGTGTCTGGAACTATTCACCTGCTCGCGCAATGTGGGTACCACGGGTGTAGCACGTGTTCGGCATTCAAGTTGTTTGTTTCTTCTTTCTCTATTACAACATTTTTTGACAAGTTCAAGATCCCGCTCTACACATAATACGAACCTTGGCCTTTCATCAAAGACTGCAGCTTCTTCCTATCTCTTATTAACTCTGTATGTTGTTCCTCCAACAGTTGACACACCACACTAATGCTATCATTCACCTCAGAGGCTATTTCCTTTACCCAGTTTTACCTTCCCTCACCGTCTTCTGCTCCTTCCCGTCCATCGGATGCCCCGTTCGGGATCAGGTCGCATTAAAAAGAAGAGAACTTCCAGGCGAGCAACTGTCAAATCACTCCCCGAAGATGTACTCCTCGAAATATTCGACTCCTGTCGATCGGACATTGTCCCCGACTGGAATCACCAAGGCTGGTACAGACTCACACACACATGCAGACAATGGAGAAGCATCATCTTCTCGTCTGCCTCCCGCTTAGATCTACACCTTGTATGCACGTTCGGCACCCCCGTTGAAGACATGTTGAGCCATTCACCGCCATTCCCACTCATTGTCTATTACGGCGGAGGGCGGCGCTTACCCGCCCGAGACGAACAAGGCGCGCTCCTCGCGCTCCAGAAACGCGATCGCGTCCGTTCTATCGAGCTCTGTGCATCAACCTCCAACCTAGACAAAATCCTCGCGGTTATGAACGAGCCGTTCCCAAAGTTAGAAGACCTTGCGCTTTCTGTTAAACACAAGGTTTGGGACGATCCGCCCGACCCTCCCCAATTTCCTTCCGCATTACAGGCCCCGCGTCTTCGTCACCTTAATTTGAACAAAATGCTCAATGAAGAAGGCTTACCCCAACTCCCTTCTCTCTCTGGCCTCCAATACCTCAAGCTTACCGGCATCATCGAACCTACCGACCTCCCCCTCGAATGCCTGGCATCATCCCTATCTCTCATGCCCCAGCTCAAGTATCTAGGCATCGGATTTGACTCACCTTTTTTCCACGATGACATCGCGAGAGAGATGGTCGATGTACAGAACGTGAAGCGGATTCTCCTTCCGAAATTGTCTGAAATTTTCTTTTCGGGTGACAGTAGATATCTGGATGGCCTCGCGGCCCGGATCAGTGCCCCTTCCTTAGAGAAGTTCCATGTCACATTCCTCAAAGAGCCAACCTCTACTCTCCCACACCTGTCCGGGCTCCTTTCTACGGCGGAAAATCTCAGATGTCCCATTGCTTCCATCGAGTTCTCCGGGACGCAGGTCGATGATCCCAAAGTGACCATACGCATGTGCGGACTTGAGCAAACCATCGAGTGTTGGCCACAGTTCGCATGTTTCCAAATCATTTTTTGGTGCCGGCCACTGAACATACAGGTCGCTTCCGCAAGGCATATCTGCGCCGCACTTACACCGGTGCTCTCGGGGGTGAAGAAACTACACCTTTACCTCGGAGGGGCCCGTTGGCAGCCTGAGCGGGAAGGTGACATCGATGCTGCAACATGGCACGGTCTACTGAGACCGTTCTGCCAGGTGGAGAAGCTGCAGATCGACCCCTGCCTGATATGGGACTTGACCCTTGCGTTGGGCTCGAATGATGTTGCCAGGTCGAGGGAGATACTCCCGGAGCTATGCAAACTCACCCGACCAGACTACGCGCGCTTCCGGGAAGCGTTCGACGAGTTTATCGCTAGGCGACGAGAGGTGGGACAACATATCCGCAAATGCCGGCGTCCTCCCATGCCGTGGTTTGGCGACGACTGTGAGGACGAGGACGAGGACGAGGACGGTGAGGATGAGGATGAGGATAGTGGTGGGGGGGAAGACGAGAGCGAGAGCGATGGGGAGGAAGACGAGGAGCGAGATGCTGAGGACGAACAGGAACAAGGCGATACCGAGCCAGAGTCGTACACGGCGAGTGACCCTGACTGTTGGACCAGCGATGGCTCTGGATGCTGCACCGAGCTCGATTCTGACTATGATCGAGGAGTGTCAAGCCTCAGGTATAGATTCATAGACAGACCATCTAACATACCATACTGACCCATATCGTACATCGAATGGGATCCCACATTCGAGCGATTTCACATTCTCACGCAATCCTTTCTTAGTTACCACCGAAATTGATATTGTCTACCCAGTATGATACCGTCTGTGTGCTCCAAGCAAATTTTTTTGTCGTAGAAATATTGTGTGGCATACTGTATAAGACGGAAGGCAGCCGATGCCGATGCCAGGAGGGATGTACTATCCAGTTTCAACATCCGAACGAGAGGGCACGTTCGATATGATATATACATAGGTCAGTGATGTAGGGTTATCTATTTCTGGCACGTGTACAGGTATCGTGTTGTCCTGAGTACATTGTCATGGAAGAGTCCCTGGGGTGGTGCCTTGGGATAGTACAGTAAACTTCGTAGTTGGACATGGACATCGAAAAAGAGTCAGTACACAATGGTCAGGTGCACCGTGGGATCAAATTCAACACACGCTGATCACGCGATCACGCGACAACAACCCAATCAAAGCGCGACGGCGACAAGAAACAAACCCAGCGAGATCAATTGTTCGGATCACAGCGTCACGACTCTCACCTCACTTTCACCTCCAATTTCTCCGGTTCCCTCCTCGTCTATTTCATTCTCTGATTTGGTTCTGGTGGCATAAAATGGGGAACAGTTTGAATGGGGTGGTGATGGAAACACATGGTCAGTTTTACATATCGCCATTGCCACGGCCATCATCAAATTTTCAGCGAACAGGCAACAACCCAAGCATCAATGTACTCCCTGACGACGTCCTCCTCGAAATATTCGACCTCTGTCGACTGAACAGCGTCCTCACTTGGAATCACGAAGGCTGGTACAAGCTCGCACACACATGCAGACGATGGAGGCACATCGTCTTCTCCTCTCCATCCCGTTTAGATCTACAGCTTTACTGCACTTATGGTTCCCCAGTTGCAACCATGCTGAGCCATTCTCCCCAACTTCATCTCATCGTCGATTACGGCGGACGGCGCCCCTTACCCGCAACAGATGAAAAAGGCGTGCTCCTTGCGCTCCAGAAACATGACCGCATCCGTTATATCGACATCTATGCATCATCCAACTCTGCAGAAAAGCTCTTCGCGGTTATGAACGGACCATTCCCGGTGTTAGAACATCTTGCGCTTTGTGTTGAATACCCAGACATGGACGAAGACGAGGACGAGGACGAAAGTGAAGGCAACGAGACCAACTGTCCCCGACTCCCCCCAACATTCCAGGCCCCGCATCTTCAATACCTTGATTTGAACCGGGTGGGAAATCTCGGTGAAGAAGGGTTACCCCTACTCGCTTCTCTCTCTGGCGTCGTATCTCTCACGCTTATAGGTATCCCGGTCTCCTTCTACCTCCCCCTTGAATATCTAGCATCGCGCCTTTCCCTTATGCCACAGCTCGAGTGCTTAGGCCTTGAATTTAACTACTATGTTCCCTCTGACGACATTGGGAGAGAGCTGGCGAACGTGAAGCGGATTTCCCTTCCTAGCCTATCTGGGATATTCTTTAAGGGTGACAGTTCCTACCTAGAAGGCATCGCAGCTCGTATCACTGCCCCACTCTTAACGAGCTTCAGTGCGACATTCCTCACAGAACCTTCATCTTCCCTCCTACACCTATCTGGGCTCCTGTCTTCAGCATTAGAGCTCCGGCTTCCCGTAGCCTCCATCAAGTTCTCCGGGACAAGAGTGGATGACCCCAACGTGGCAATATGCATGGCGAGTTCGGAACAAACTTTGGATCGTTGGCCGCAATTTGCACCTTTCCATATAGTTTTCTATTGCGAGGCGTTAAATGTACAGGTCGCATCTGCGGAACGAATCTGCTCTGCGCTCACGCCGATGCTCTCTGTGGTGGAGAAACTACACCTTGACCTCGATGGGGGCCGTTGGCAACTTGGGGACGAAGGTGATATCGAAGACGCAACGTGGCTCAATTTGTTGCGACCATTCCGTGAGGTGGAGAAGTTGCAGGTTGACGTTGGCCTGATAGACGACCTGTCTCTTGCGCTATGTTCGAATGACAACGGACCGACTACGGATATACTTCCGGAACTCTGCAAGCTCACGCGACCGGATTATGCGCGCTTCGGGGATGCGTTCGACAAGTTTATCGCCATACGGCGGGAAGCAGGACGATACATTACTAAGCGTCGGCGTCCTCCCATCCCGCATTCCGATAGTGAGGAAGAAGAGGGAGATGACGACGATAGCGACTTGGAGGAAGACGAGGATGAGAGCAATTCGGAGGAAGACGAGGAAGAAGACGAGGAGGACCTGGGACAGGAGGAGCCGGAGGTTGAGCTGGGAGTTGAAGATGAAAGAGACGAAGTCGACCCCAACACGGACACGGAAACGGATCCTGGCTCTGGGAACAATGACGACCTCGACATCTCCACCGAGCTTGATTCTGACTCTGACGTCGATTCCGAATATTGAATCAGATCACATCCCTCTCGATCTGTCGATCATATAGCGTCCGACGCCATCCCACAACGCCACATTACTATCCAAGAAACGTCACAGCTTGTCTAGGAAATTTTTCTTGCTACTGCTGATATCGTAGGTACGATTTATCTTACGTGGTCAACGATAGTGGCGCTGATGTGTGTAGAAAGCTCGCAGTTTACTCCTTATGTGTGTCACACAACATACCACTCTACCTCCCCATACCAACCCGGATCACAGCATATACCAGTAATGGCTCATTTACATTTACCTTCGTACTCGAGCGACGCTCCCATCTCCCCAATTCATCCCTGCTTCCACTTTTTGAACCAACGGTTTCAAACCGTTTACTTAACTTCACTTGCTGTACGCGGCTCCATGCTAGACTAACTCCTTTTATCAGTGATGTTCATGTGCGGGACTACTGTATACTAATGCCAGGTGCGGCTACGAGCACCTGCTCCAATGCGCCTGTCGATCGATGAAGTTGCATGATCATAGTCGGCGTCATAAAGGGAGGGGTCCACGCCCACTTCCCCTGCATCCATGTACCCTGTCTAGGCGTCATTTTCGTACGCTTTAACTTGTCTTTCATCCGTTATGTCCCACATTTCACTCCAGATACAAAGAGGCCATTATGCGTTTACATTTCTTCTCCTCAGGTTTATTTTGCTTCACCTTGCTCACCTATTCCTATAGCCCTGGAAAACCCTGTTTTCGAAACGGTCTCTGCTGTATCATAACCAAAGCATCCTTTGCTGTCCTTTATCATCCCTCGTGTGCTTCAGAAGGGGGTATCTAGACTGTTTTACCTTCGGCGTTTCTCGTTGCTCGCGTGGTTCGCCTTCGTTCGCCCTCGTCAATCCCACCGCTCCATTGAGGCGCCTGCTCTCCGACTTTGTTATTCCGGGTCAGTGCGGCATCGGAACTCCGACCCAGAAACGCAGAGAAAGACGGTTGATCGGGGTCGATCGATTCTCGTCAGTTACGAGAAATAGAGCGGGGTCTCGCTCGTCGTCCGCACCACGGGCACGCCATGAGATCCAGGCGGGAACGTGCGATTGAGGGCATCCTGTATGCGCTGACGAAGCTGCTGCTTCTGCGGGAGCTGGTAACCCGTATAGCCCATCGGCCAACAACGCTCCATGATCCACTGCTCGGGTCCAGTGGATGCCGCGTTGCGCGACGCCGAGGCGGAGCACCGCGGCGCAGTCGGTCGGGTTCCTGCTTCGCGTAGCACACCAGTTTGGGCGCGATGGCCCAGGGCCACGGGACGGCGACGGGGGCGGGACCGCGCTCGCTGAAGATGGTCTGCGGCACGGCATTTTGGTGCTGGGTTGAGGCGTAGAAGATCGGATCGTATGTGCGTCCTTGTTGGCTACAATAAGGTAAAGTAAAATTAGAGAAGGAAGCGAATCAGAGGTTTGGAGTCATCACGCACTCGAGTGCTCAGGGAAGCGCAACATCTGCATGAGCGTTCGTCCAATCCATGCCAGGATCGAACTTGCAAGCGGTTTCCCCAATACATGTTCGGAGTTGTTGCTCTGCATCGGGAAAACCAAGCATGCGATACTCGGATACAAAGGGATGGTGGATGTAGTCGACGTCTTGGGTGCTCTTGCAGTGGGAGAACAAGGGGTGGAGGACCATGAGTCACATGACAGCGCCACCGTACACGATGAGGCACACCTGGCGCCGGAAGGAGCGGTACAGCCTCTCGGAGACATCGGAGAGTGCTTGCGTGAGCAACATGCACATGAGAGGAATGTCTTTCATGTCTTTCAGAGCGGGAACAACGGGAGGAGGTGGATGTGGTATCGGTACCGACATGGGCACATGCATGAAGGACACAGCAGGGGCTGGAATCGCCGTCACCGTCCATATGGGTATGGCCTAGGGGAAGGTATAGAGCACCATTTTGGAGTGGGAGACAAGGTCATGGGATGTTGAAGTAGAGATGGGCCAGGTTGGAATGAGGTTCTAGTGGTGACGTGGTGACATGGTGAGGAGATCGAGGAATGGGTGAGGAGAAGAAAGGGGAGCAAGAAGGGAGGGAATGCAGGGGTGACGAGTTGAAAGTGAAAGTGAGTTGAATATATGAGGGAGTGTGATGCAATGCGTCCTGACTCCTGCGGGACCGGGATTTTCCGACAAAGCCTGTTATTCATATTCAATGTTCAACGTTCAACGTTCAACATCCAACGCGCACCGCAACCGTGACTGCGACCCATTGTATCTTGATATATCCAAACAATAACAATAGGATTTGGTGGTCCCAACTTCTGCATCCAAGTCTGCTGGCACATTTCCTGTCTCAATCAGCCCTGCAACACAGTGCCACTGTAGTAACTGTACAATAGAGTGCTCTCCTACCGACGCCATTTTGGAACCTATTTCATTTCATTCCGTTCTAGGCTGCTGTGTCTGTACGATAGTCTCTGCCGTCGCATCCGCACCGTTTTCGACAAACAATCGCACGAGATCCCTCCTTCCCAATCGTGACGCGACATGGCATGGGGTCAACCCATCTTTGTCTTGCGCTGTAACGTCCGCACCATTCTCGATGAGGAAGCGCGCAAGACGGATGTTTCCATTCGGAGATGCCGCTACCTTATGCAAGGGAGTCGATCCATCCTTGTCCTGAACTGTCACGTCCGTACCACACTCGATGAGAAAGCGTGTGACAGCGACACTTCTAGATGCCGACGCCTTATGCAATGGAGTCGTCCCATCCTTGTCCTGGGCTGTCACATCTGCACCGCACTTGACAAGGAAGTGTACAAGATTCGCACTTCCCTTCGCCGATGCACCATGCAACGGAGTTAATCCATTCTTGTCATGGGCCGTCACGTCTGCGCCGTGATCGACGAGGAAGCGTGGTAGACCCATACTTTCCGTCGCTGACGCGCCATGCAACGGAGTTGATCCATCCTTGTCACGGGCTGTCACATCCGCACCGTGTTCAACAAGGAAGCGTGTTAGATCCACACTCCCCGATGCTGATGCCTTATGCAGTGGAGTCGACCTGTCCTTGTCCTGGGCCGTCGCATCTGCACCGGACTTGACAAGGAAGCGTGCCAAATCCAGATGTCCTTTTGCTGATGCCTTATGCAGCGGAGTCGACCCATCCTTATCCTGGGCTGTCGCGTCCGCGCCGCACTTGACAAGGAAGCGTACAAGGTCCACATTTCCGGATGACGATGCCCAATGCAGCGGAGTTGACCCGCCCCTGTCCTGGGTTGTCACGTCTGCTCCATGCTCGACAAGGAAGCGTGCAAGATCCATACTTCCTACTGCCGATGCCCTATGTAACGGAGTCGACCAATCCGTGGCCTGGACTGTCGCATCCGCACCGCACTTGACAAGGAAGCGCGCGAGATGGACACTTCTCGATTCCGACACCCTATGCAACGGCGTCAACCCATCCTTGTTCTGGATTGTCGCATCCACGCCACACTCGACAAGGAAGCGTGCGAGGTCCACACTTCCCGATGCTGCAACCCCATGCAACAGTGTCGACCCATCCTTGTCCTGGACTGTCGCATCTGCGCCACACCCAACAAGGAAGCGTGCGAGGTCCACACTTCCCGATACTGACACCTTATACAACGGAGTCGACCCATCCTTGTCCCGGGCTGTTACGTCTGCACCACGCTCGACAAGGAAGCCCACGAGATCTAGCTGCCCAGATGCCGACGCCCGATGCAATGGAGTCGACCCGTCCTTGTCCTGGGCAGTCACATCCGCGCCGCACTTGACAAGGAAGCGTGCAAGGTCCGCATTTTTTGACCTCCACACCCTATGCAACGGAGTCGACCCATGTCTGTCCTGGACCGTCACGTCCGCACCACGATCGACAAGGGACCGTGCAAGGTCTACTCCTCCGGACATCGCCGCCAAATGCAACAGGGTCCGCCCATCCTTATCTTGAGACATCGGGTCGGCGCCGTTCTCCACAAGGAAGCGAGTGAAGCCCACTGCGCTCGATCTCCAGATCGGCACCCTTTGCAATGGGGTCAACCCGTCCTTGTCCTGTGCCATCACATCCGCGCAACGCTGGACAAGGAAGCGTGCGAGATCTACACCTCCCAACCGCGACGCCCTATGCAATGGGGTTGATCCACCCTTGTCCTGGGCTGTCACATCTGCACCGCACTCGACAAGGAAGCGTGCGAGATCCACAATTCCTAGCCACGACGCGCTATGTAATGGAGTCGACCCGTTCTTGTCCTGGGCTGTCGCATCCGCGCCGCATTCGACAAGGAAGCGTGCAAGGTCCACACTTTCTGACCCCCACACCTTATGCAATGGAGTCGACCCATCCTTGTCCTGGGCTCTCACGTCCGCACCACTGCCGACAAGGAAGCGTGCGAGTTTCACACTTCCTTTCTGCGCCGCCGTATGCAACGGAGTCAACCCGTCCTTGTCCTGGGCTGTCGCGTCGGCGCCACGCTCGACAAGGAAGCGCACGAGATCTGGTCTTCCTAACGCTGACGCCCTATGCAACGGAGTGGACCCGTTCTTGTCGTAAGCTGTAGCATCTGCGCCATGCTCCACTAGGAAGCGGGCAACCTCCACACTGTCCGCAATCAACGCTCTTTGTAACGGTGTCGACCCATCCCTGTCCCGGACTGTCGCATCTGCGCCATGGTTGATGAGTAAGCGTGCGTGGTCCACACTTCCCGACGCCGAGGCCCGGTGTAACGGGGTCAACCCGTCCCTGTCCCGGGCTTCCACGTCCGCGCCGTGCTCAATCAGCAAGAAAGCCACTTCCACGGTTCCCGTTGCCGATGCCGAATGCAACGGGGTCGACCCATCTTTGTCCTGGGCTGTCACATCCGTGCCGTATTCGATGAGCAAACGTGCGACATTCTCACTTCCCCATCGCCCCGCCCGATGTAACATAGTCGACCCCGGCTTGTCTTGAGCTGTCGCGTCGGCATGATGTTTGATAAAAAAGCGTGCGAAGTCCTCTCTTCCGGCCGCCGACACCCAATGCAGTGCAGTCCGCCCATCCGCATCCTGGGCTGTCACGTTCGCGCTGTGCTCGAGGAGCCATCGCGCGGTTTCTGCATGTCCCCCTGCTGACGCAAGATGTAGTGGTGTGAGCTCATTTGAGAATGCCCGAGAATCCACTTCCTGAGAATGCTCGACAACCAAAAGCCTTGTGATAGCGCGGAATCCACACATAGAAGCATAGTGTAAGGGGGTTCCTTCGCATGGCAAGGGCCTTTCGGTTCGTCCCTTTTGCGTCGTTAGGTAAAGGTCGAATATCCAGACCCAAATAGAAAGATGTGGTTTGTTCGGGTCAAACAACTGCTTCATCCCTTCTTCTACGTTTTGTGACACACCCTCAAGTCGAGCATGTTTAAACCAGTGTTCAGCAGCGTATTCAGCGAGAGGGAAGTTCTTCAAGTTGTCCCGGGTGATGTCTTCATCCAGGTGCAGTAAAATACCCAGACACGCTTGCGCGACGAGGGTGTGAGAGGGTGTCATAGAGATATAGTAACGGTTGGAAGTCGTGCCACGATTTCCGGCGAAGCGGGCAGAAGTCAAGTACTCTTTCACTGAAAAGTGTGAAAATTGTATGACGAAGACGCGGTACTCGCGGAAAAGGTCGTAATCGTTGACTTCGACGCGCGCAAGCAGTGTGGAGCACGTAGACAGCACCGCTTCCAAGGGATCTTCCAGGCGCCAATCCTGCTGAAATTTCGGAATCGTTCCTGCCTTGAAATCAAATGCGAGAAAGTCTGCCAGTTCCTCCACACGAAGCGGGCGAGAAACAACGGCGACGCATTGAAGGAGGCGATGAGCAAATTCCCAGTTCGTCTCTTTAATTTCTCGCAACGTGCGTTCGTATGTCCCATCCAGCGTGTCCGGCAATTCGTCCAGGGCTTGCCGGATACGTCCTGGGAGACAGCCGCCGAGATACTCCAGCTGGCAATACACCCAGCGGAACCTACAGTAATGGTATAGGTGAAACTCGTAAGAATTAAAGAATTGATGCCTTACATCCCATCAGCCCGTTTTGTCAGGACGTCGATGACAAGCTCCTTGTGTTCCGTTTTCCATCTTCGCATCTTTCCACTTGTAGTCACGACCGACTTAATATACTTCTCGATGTCCTCCTTTTGTCCCTTTTCATCGTGTAGGGAGATGGAACGAAAAGTTAACGAGTCGAGGACAAGCTTGATGTCGACCTCCGGGCGGCTAGTCACGCAAACGCGCAGGTTCGGGTGTTGTGAGTCGATAAGATCCTTCAAAAGCACTAGGATCTCCTCGCGAGGAGACGGCAGAGCAGTTGTATCCGGACATTCATCCAATCCATCCACAATCAGGAAAATCGGGGCCTGTCCTGGGAGTTCCAAAATGTCCTTTAAACAACAGACGAGTTCATCGTCGCCGGGGTGTTGAGAACCTCTCTCATGGTCCAGGTAGAATTTGGAAAGAATGTCGCAGTACGAGTCGGATTGATGACAGAGCTGGACTAGCAGAGATGAGACTAGTCCGCGCAGATCCTTCTTTTTTTCGTCCCTGAAATCATAATAGAAAACGGCGAGTGTTGCAAGCCCCGACTTCCGCATAGCCTTGATCTCCTCGATGACTGCGGAACTGGTGACCGCCTAAGTCCTTCAATGCTAAGGTATCGAAAAGAATAACGTACCAGAGTACACTCTTGCCTGCGCCCGCTACGGAAGGCGAGGCCATCAGTCCTCCACGAAAGGGAAAACATTGGGCGGGGGCAACTCACGTTTCCCGTGAACCCAAAGAAGGGAACTCGCTCCGGACAATTTCCATTCGGAGAACGTCTCGCCTTGAATGAACCAATCCGCGGTCCCGTCGTGCCGAGATCGGCGGGCGATATTGTGATTTTTCCAAGGATCGGGAGGGGAGAACCAGCTTCGGATATTATCCTGCAACCTATCGCCTGCCAGATAATCTCAGGATTTCCTATCGCCAGTAGCAAAGTGGAATAACCGACGTTTCAACTTGTTGATGTCGCCCGCCAATTCATGCAGCATTTCTGACGCGCAACTGAATGAGACGCGAAACTAGTATGTTGTCGCTGACAATACCCACCAAGGGTTTTCCGGACACCGTCATCGGATGCCTTTCCATCTGGTGGGAAACATGCTCAACAACCAGCGGGTGACAAGAGGTGTGCGTTTGCTCACTCATTTCTTGCACAAGGCCGTATACGACCTTGAGGGTGTCCGCCGCTGCCATGCGAGTCTCGTCCTGCATGAGCCGGTCCAGCCTCTGAAGGACTGTCTCGACGAACTTCTCTCCAAGTAGTTTCTTGACAAATTTTGCTGCGTTTCACTGAGTATCATAACTCATCAGCGAGAGGGGACTCACTGGATCGACCCTGCTTGAGCTCTTTCGTCGCCTGCGCGAGGGTGGAAAGCAACTCCATCATGATCTTGACCAGTATCTCATCCATAGCGGGCGTAGGAGGGATCTGGGTATATATTCGGAGGCGACTGAGGAAGTGCTCGATCGACTCGAGCAGGTCGACAAGGGCTTCATAGCTTGCATTTACACCATCGGCAGCCTAATATGCTGTCACAAGGATATATAGGTAGGAGCAATGAAAGGCACATACAGCGAGTAGGACGGCGAGACCAGCTTGTATGGCATTTGCGGGTGGGAATGCCTGCAAAAAGTTGTCAGACGTGGAACATCCTATCAGTGCGTTCTGACGTACCAGGCCGATGGACCCTCCAAGGGCGGTGTTGGCGGAGAGGGTAGAAAGGATCGAGACGGTACTTTCGATCAATTTCATGATTCTTATCTTCCCTCGGAGATCACTGAAATCCTTTGCTTGGTGTTGGAGGAGCGCTATGATGGACTCGACATTGTGGCAGTCCTGGAGTTGCGCTGCAAGTGGGTGCTCGGCTAACGGCACGCCCGTGTGCTTTTCGTAAGCCTGCAACGCAGTGCCGAAAAGTATCTGAAAATGAGCCGATCCTGACTGGCCACTCATATCACAACCAAGGAAGAAACGTGGCCAAAGGAAGAGGACTTGGTTTTTGTGAAGGAATGATCGCTTGACGGCGATGTGGTGGTAAAGGGTTGGAGAGAAGTTTGGAGCACCGCCTCGATATATTCGCACGCAGATGCAAGGTCAGTCACTGGTCAGTCGCCTGAAACAGATGGGCGTAAGTTTGGTTTGGGCGCTTGATTGTGTTTGTAGCATGGCTGAGTTGATTGAACATCGTATTAGATAGTAATCAGTAGAGGAGAAGATTAGATATTGTTCCGAGGTCAAGACGTTGACAAACTTGACGAAGTGTGACAGACGTTTCATCTAGTTAGCTGCTCGCCTAAGCCGGACGGAAAGAGGTGCAAGATGGTATTGACACGAGAAAACAAAGTAGCACAATACATGGAAAGGGAATAATATGCAAATAAAAGCTGAAAAAAACGGTCTGACATTCAGAGCCCCGTGACTTAACGGCGGATGAAAGAATGTCCTTGTATTGTACCGGTCACGTTTCAGCCAGATCTTGAACGGGAAGGGGAACAGACAGGCATTTACACACGCCAATTCTCTCGTGATACAGGACACTGCCAGTGTGCATGTGTCCACATCGGGTCCTATTAAGAGACGCGGGGAAAGGGGAAGGGAATATCGGAGATGAACAAGGAATATACGCGAAGAGAAACGAGCAATAGAAAGGACACAGGAGACGAGGAACATGATCGCAAAAATAAGACAGTAAGACAGGTGTATGAGCTTAGTGAGAAGGTAACTACGAGACGAGGAGGACAGTGCAGGCAACGATCCCACAATATCACGGCGACATCCTGGCACAAA
>Ga0307512_10002649_pt1 | contig 22109 bp, 22 predicted proteins | sample 14_EM_MG_FD_200267 | JGI IMG/M metagenome (GOLD analysis project Ga0307512, IMG submission 200267) | Populus trichocarpa ectomycorrhiza microbial communities from riparian zone in the Pacific Northwest, United States - 14_EM | ecosystem: Host-associated > Plants > Roots > Unclassified | place...
CTTCAGAATGGACTGTCGTACTACCGTCAACCATTTCACTGCCCTACATCTGTTGAGCGTCTGGGACTTGATTGCAAGGTAGAATATACCGATGCCAACCAAGCGGTCATGCCTGAATCTCATAACATCTGGGTCCAATATACAGACAGTGACCTCGATATCACCTTCCAAGGCCGAGTTCCTTCTTTTCCTGTATTGTACTTCAGCTGGACTCCACCGAGTCAGATCCTCCAATTTCAGGAGCGCCTGCCCACCGGAAAAACCATATCGACCTTTTCTAAACGGTCCAAGAAGTCTCAACAATGGATATTAAGTCCTCAAGTTCAAGAATATGCAGTGGTGATTCCAACAAAGATCAAAGATCCGCATGGTTGGGCTGATTGTGTTGACGGGTTTATCTGGGTTGTCAAACCGACTGATAAGATGCATATTGTACCTGTTGGAGCAATTGTTGGACCGTCACATTTGGTGCGAGAGAACGCTGCATCAGATAGGATCGACAGCGTATGGCTTGTAAATAATCATGTGGATTTAGATACCTACTGGACTGAATATTAAGTTACAATGCCTGAATCAAGGTGTGCAGGAGGAAGATAGTTAGTTAATTGAATTGTACTATTTGATATAAACATTATAATAATCACTCCTGGAGAGGACAGCTCCAGGTTTGAGATGCACTGGCATAGTCTTGGAGACACGGCCAATACTCCCAATAGCTCCGAAATTTGCACATTCTAATAGTTTGATTTTGTAGCATTTCGAGGACAACCATACATTCTTCATGATATTCTTGTATTCTGGTCCACAACTTCAAGAACATTGAGGAGCACCAGTGAAGTAGTCTCGGAGCACCTGAGAGCTCATCGCTTTGCACTCAGCCTAGCTGGGAGCATCTGGGAGCATCTGGAAGGATCAGTGGGGCTGTTCACAGTTGCTGAGTTGTTCCGTTGTGACTTCCAAACGATTTTACATTTTGCTGATGTTATGAAGCAATTGCCGTTACGAAATAAAGTTAGTTTAGCTTTGGACAGATGGACCACAATGAATTAACTAGCCATAATGTCGGTCATTGCTTACTATATGCCTCGAAAATGCGCATTGCGGGAAGTTCAACTCGTGTTCAATCAGGTTCATCGCCTGCTCTGTTCTCGTTTCGAAAGCTAATTCAGGATGATAGGTCAAGGGCCAACATACTGGAGCAAGGCTAGCCGTACATTGGAAGGACGTGGTTGATCGTTCTAAGCTTACCGACGGCGGTTTACTCGGTATTACAACTGATAATGCTTCCTCCAACTACTCGATGACATGCGAGCTGCAATCAATACTTCAGGTCTCTCGAATCTGGTGGCTGGCATTGAGGAACCACATACCATGCATGGCGCGCGTCATACAGCTTGCTTTAGGTGCATTTGTGAGCAGTCTCAGTATAAAAGGCTGCACCAAGTCTTGGGAAGCCCACGAGCGCGATCAGCAATTTGGAGAGAATGAAAGCGTAGACATTGGGAAGAGTCAAAGACTTCGAAAAGAGGGCAATGCTAGAATCATCAAGGTGTCGGCCATGAGACCAGGTTTAGCCAAGCTAATTGAGAAAGTACGTATTTCATGATATTTTAAAAGTCCTGAAGCTGACATTCATATAGCACAGAATGCTTGCTGTATTAATTACGCTAACACCTGGTCGCCGAAACAGGTTCATTAACTGACAAAAAGCCAATGTCTGCATTACAGTACTTCGGATTATGGATGTGAACACACGTTCACACTCTACACCGGAGTTGCTTGAGTGCACCTACTGATTACGGGAATTCATACGTCAGTGGCTTCAACATCCAAAATACAGTGAATACTGGCCACTATTCACAACTCAGGTTGAATGCATGATTGTCAAGTATGTTATTGAAATATTGAGGCAAATGCGATATTGGACCCTGTGGATGTCGAAGAGGCATACAGTCACATTGCATCACGTTATCACTGTGTACAATGACAGATTCGATCACATGGATGGCGTGATGCGAGCTTTGGCCAAGGAGAAGACTCAATGTATGGAAGACTTGTTCTTCGCTGCGAAGTTAGCTTGACAGAAGCTTTCCAAATACTACGCTGAAGTGACTCCAACGACGAGCATGCTTCTCATTTCCGCACACATCCTCAATCCTTTCCGGAAGTTGCGATCTTTTAGAATGTGGCACAAGGGAATGGATATTAATCCTGAGGATGAGACATCCTACACTATCCAATACCAAAAGGCCTTTTTGAAGTATGGGGAGAATTAATAATTTGCCAGACATTGACGTGTGCCGGTCAATAAACTCAAAACCGTACTGACCAGCAATCTCGTCCCCTCTGCAACAGCTTCAGGGTCCTATCAATCATCCATTGATCCATTTGATTCGTCCAGCGATGATGAGGAATACTTGACACCTAACAATGTCGTCAAGACGACACCCGGACAAAGCGATCGCGCAGCCTGCTTATTGACTGCCGCCAGGCTCTATTTGAATTCGCCGCCTGAAGCACCGAAGAACTGAGGACAAATTAATCCAAATCTCAATGATTTCCACTCCGGCCCAATAGGGATTAGCAGTACATTTTTGATACCGTAAATAACTGATTGGTGGCGCCATCAGGAGGAAACACACTCAAAGTACGCCGATCTCTCCAATGTGGCGCGCGACATATTCTCTACCACACCACATGGTGTCAGGGTGGAGGCAAGTTTTTCCCTTGGCCGAGATGTTATTGAATGGAGGCAGTCAAAAACCACAGTCGAGACTCTTTGTGAAAAAGTCGTTGTAAGGCAGTTTGCTCAAGCCCATAACGGGATTTTGGCAGGCACTGACCCAGAATTGGATACCACAAACACAGAAAACGACTCAGAAATGAAGAAAGAGGCGGAGGAAAGGAAATTGCACAGAATGGCCAAGGTTCACGACTTTTTAACGCTGTGGCAGGGCAGCCAAAACCAACATGCTACCCAGAAGGAATCTCGCACTCAAAACAAGCAGATGACCGCCGTAGGATACATTTCGGACATGCAAGAGATCGTCAAAGCATCCTGGTCACTCTTTCCACATGATGGTGCGGCTGCATTTAAATTGTCAGAAAGATCACCTTTGCCACCAGCTTTGTCTGCAAAGGACCTCCCTGCAGGATGAACTCAAATCTTAAATGTCCGCCAAATCTGGAGAATCAACTGTCGTCCGGTCGAAAGGGACGAGCATTGCGCAGCTGAAAGCATTTCGGACACTGATGATTGGCTAAACTTGAATGGCAACTTGGATAATCCAAATCACAGCAAAGAGGATAGCGCAGCGGACAATGAATCTGATATAGAGCACAACAATGGCATCGAGAATCCGGAATGCCCAGAGCAGCAGGATGTGAGCGCCACCCGAGATGTGCCCAGATTGGTTTGGCCAACACGGAAGTCAAAGAGACAGGCTGAAAAGGTGTTAGTGACAGTCAATGCAGTACAAACGGGGAGAAATACAGCAGAAAAGAAAAAATAGGACAGACTGCGTCAATGGTTCACCAGCTTTATGTAGCTTGACCGAGAGTTTCAGTTAGAGATATATTATGGACGAATGGTAAGAAGTAGCGTGTGAATATTGGTTCATAAATAGATGTAAAGCAGGCGCAATGAATCTTTTGGCATGATGCATCATTTGTAGTCATGTGAGAGTGAACAGTGCATGATTATCACGCCGCTCGGCTTTGTCACAGGGCCGAGTCTCAATCAGGCATAAAGACAACCAATAAAGTCAAATCAGGATGAAAACAATTATCGACGGCACCAGATGTTGAATGGATGATACATTGAAATGAGTGTCAACAGAGCGTCAACGATTTGTGGTCTTGTAAGTACGGTAATTCACCAGTGACTTGGTCGTTGTTATGCATAATGGATGTATTGGCAGCTTTTATTGGCAAAACAGATTGCAACACGGTCACCACCCCATTCTTAGCATGAGCATCAACGGAGCGTCAATGATTTTTAGCTTTGCATTTTGGGTAAGTTATGTTCCGATTGGTTGCAGACATCCATTTATGAGATATTCGCAGCCTTTACTGGCAAAAACAACAGCGACATGCTCCCCGCGGCATCCTGAAAATGAGCGTCAATGGAGCGTCAACAGTTGTAGGACTTGCATAATTCGTAATCAAGGCATCGTGCGGATCTTCGCGTGCATAACTGTATTATTGACAGTCTTGGTAGGCAAAAATACCATATATCGAAGGTGAAATACAGATACCAAATTAATCGATATTGCAAACTGCTCAACAAGCAAAAGCACATTATTGGTTGCTGAAAACGCGATTTTGATAAGATACTATTAACACACTGCAAATATAAGAGCCTTATATGAATCTATAGATGGACCTGCTGGGCGACCCATTGACAACCCGCCCAATTCAGATGGGTTGGGAGTTTACCATGGAATCACACCCGAGTGGGCATTTCGGGTTTATCGACGACCCAGACCGCCAACTGGGCAATGTTTCAGATTGGATCCAGACCCGGACCTGAAGTGACGATCCGGAACCATTGCCAACACTAAATACAAATGATAATACTTAAAAATGCAATATAGGATGTCAATAATCAGTATACGATGCATTGGATTCAATTATTCAGTGTACAAAGGCTGTTTTAATGTGATTAATGTGAGTGTCAACAGAGCATCATACATTTTTAGTCTTACACATTCGACAATCAATGGGCTGAATTGTCACATCCTTCCAAACAGAATGTATTGGTCGGCGTTATAGCGAACAAGGCAAATGACACGCTCAGTGCACCATCTTAAAAATTAACATCAAAGGAGTGCCAATGACTCTTGACCATGCATCATGGAAAATCAATGGGCCGTGCGGCAATATTAACTCATAATCAAACTATCAGTCGCCTTTCTAGGCAAAAATGGTTATTACAACATCAATGCTATGTCTTAAATATGAGTGTCAATAGAGCATCAACAATTTTGTACCTTGCATCTTTGATAATCAAGGGGCTGTGCGACCACTTTAATTCATGATTGAACTATTGGCTTCCTTTCTATGCAAAAATGATTTCGACAACATTGTAAATATGCCCTAAAAATGTGTATTAACAGAGCATCAACAATTTGAGGCCTTGTATCTTGCAAAATCAAGGGGCTGTGCAACTACATTAATCCATAATCGAACTATCGACTGCCATTCTAAACAAAAATGCTTGCGACAACATCTTAACTATATTCTAAAATGAGTGCCAACAGAGTGTCAACAGAGCATCAACAGAGCATCAACAGAGCATCAACAGAGCGTCAACAGAGTGTCAACAGAGCGTCAACAGAGTGTCAACAGAGCGTCAACAGAGTGTCAACAGAGCGTCAACAGAGCGTCAACAGAGCATCAACAGAGTGTCAATAGAGCATCAACAGAGCATGAACAGAGCGTCAACAGAGCATCAACAGAGTGTCAATAGAGCATCAACAGAGTGTCAACAGAGCATCAACAGAGCATAAACAATTTTTTATCTCGTATCTTGCATAATTTAAGGGCTATGGAATGGGATTAACCCACAATCAATCTATTGGCAGCCTATATGGGCAAACATACTACTGATGATATCCCATCTGCCTTCTACAATTGAGCACTCACAGAGTGTCAACAATTTTTAGGAGGGCTCTATATGCTACACAGCAATGAACTGCATTGCATTGTTTCTAAATTGGGTTTCACACGGTCAGTCTTCTCAATATGTCCTTGCATACAACTTCACACATATGCATGCAATGTCTCACAGATCTCATTTTTTTAGTTGAAGCTCTAGAGTCAATATTTAAGAACCAGCATTCTGCTTTACTATAACTTGACATTTGACAGTCTCTCAAGTCGTATTAACCGGCTTTCTAATTCTTACTGCCATATTGGGTTCAAAATCTTTAAATACCTCATTGCTAGATGTTATGATATTTTCCAAACACGAATGTGTCTTTATTCATGATTTGAGCGATCTTACTTTACAATTCATCTTTGATGCTTGGTGGGCTTCAATGAATCTAGGCTCAAAACACCCTATTACTTCGAATAATTCTAGACAGTGGTCTTCATGGTGAGTTCATTTGCACGGTGGAATCGAGGAGACCGGCAGTTCTGGAATCATAGGTATTGTTTGTCATCAAGTTCTTCACCATCCCTCAGTGCATGTGACCAGCTCAATGGGGAATTACTTGCTAGCCAAAGCTCATATTGCAAAGTTAAATGAATTAACAGAGTTGGAAGTTACTGAATTGACTAGTTCGATGATTGATGAAACAGCTTTGGCCATCCCGAACAGGCAAGGTAGTCGAGGAATTACAATAGTAAGTTTGCAGAGGACATTCATATTTGACATCCAGGTTAATCTATATTGACTGAAATGACAGACAAAATGCTCCAAACTGGCAGCTAAGGACTTTGAAACTTCCGAATTTCACCACAACATGTGGAATTGCCACCTCATGTTACAATTAGTTTCAGCTAATATTCAATGGAACAGTATTTCAAATCTCAAGCTACAATGGTCAGATAAAGCATTACAAAGTGATCTAGTACTGCTGTCCGCCCTGACCAATATTAACACATGCCGGAGGAAATACTCACTGGCTACGGATACAATTAAGAAGCAATTGCCATCATGAAATAAAGTTAGTTTAGCAATGGATAGATAGATATCAAAGAACAAATTGACTGTAACATCAGTCATTGCTGTTACGGGGGTTCTTAATCCCAATAATTAATACAACATTTATTGAATTATGTACAACCGCCTATCTAAGAAACTCTTTCTTTCTGCGTCTTATCCTAAGACTCAACCTCTTACACCTGTAGTAAGAGCGACCAATCTATAACGGTGCCAAAGACCGTCTCCTAGATAAATCTAAACCGCTTCTCTTCTTCGAACAACTATTCCTCGGAAAATTCCTCGAATGGTAATAATCCGGTGCGAAGATATCTCAACACCAGGTAATCAATATCTTCGAGTTCGCAGAAACGTAACACCACTCGATAGGTGTGGGTTAAACAATGCTCTTCCAAACTGAAGAGAAGGTTGCCGAATAACTCGACAATCTGTTGCAGTGCGTATTCGGATTGTGTGTATCCCTGTCCAGGCATAAAATGCGTAGTCACGAGTGTGTAAAAGGTCTTGGGAAGAAATATTTGAATGGTTTATAGATAGAATTCTTAATAATATTTTAAGATCGTCTTCGGTGTTCTGAATGTTTGACTGTCGATTACTGCTTGAGTTTTTCTCATTGCCGGAACAATGCCATCTCTTTATAGTTGTCTTCGAGGGTTTGTACGCCCATTCTTTGACACTATGACTACAAGTATCCTGATAGCATTATCGCGGTCGCGCCCTAGAATGCGCCCGGTGATATGTGCCACGCTTCCCAATTGGTTATCGTGTTCATGCAATGTGGTTTCAAAGCATTACGCTCCTGATAAGAATCAGGCCATCCATCGCATGATATCATGTCATACTGTGTGTCAGATGGAACTGAAACTTAGACATCTTACTACCCATTCGCGACAGTAGTTGGAACATCCGCCAACAAATCAGTTGGCAGCGCTTATCGCAAATTAATGCCTCACCTTATGGGTTATTGGCTTGCATCCTAGATTTAATCGGCGACCAACCGATACTATGCCAACGTAGAACTCGACCCGTCAGCTTGTATCGAATACGAGTCTGATGTTGCAATGCATACAAACTCAAACCAATGAGCAGGGTTGCTTCAGGCCTCTTATCTTCAGCCAGCGTCAAAACTCCCTCAGTTACGTCATGCTTAGGTCGAGACTGTTCTCTTTGACCGGAGAGTACCATAATTACTCTTATCGCCTGTGGCAATAAGCTATGGGTCCCGCTTACTCACATATTCACTATCAACTGCTGCGTTTGTGTGTCAGAGTAATTTCCAGTCCAATCAAACTATCCTGCTAGTATCCAGGATGTGAACGTGGTTGAAAACAATGTGCCTGGCGAGAGTTTCCTTCCTAGCTCTGGTAACATTGTTGCATCATCAAATAAGAACTACCGTAGTATGTATTCTTTCAATGAATCTGCTAAGCAATGAGACTCGCTTATTCAATCGACGCGCGACTCTTATGCATCCCCGCTAAAGGACATAAGACTGATCTCATGCATGCCATGAATAGGTGTTATGCATATCACGTGACTAGACCGAGAGTAACTCCGTGACATGTATTCATCTAGCCAATGCAAGTACCATTATCGCTGTTTGGGGAGAACCGCTAACAATTGCTTACTATATGTATCAAAATTGCGCATTATGTGAGGTACAAGTCGCTTATGATGAGATTAAAAGCCTATTCTTTTGCAGTTTCGAAAGCAAATTAAGAATGACAGGTCAAGGGCCATCATACTGAAGCAACGCTAGCCACACATTCGAAGGATGTGCTGGATTGTGTTGATCTTATCAACAGCTGTTTGCTAGAAATTACGACTGATAATGCTTCCTCAAATTACTCCATGACTTGCGAGCTGAAATCAACACATGTGGCCTTCAGAATCAGGTGGCCTGCTTTGAGGAACTGCATACCATGCATAGTGCACGTCATACAGCTGTGTTTAGGTGCATTCATGAGCAGTCTCGGTGTAAAAGGCTCCACCAAGTCTTGGGAAGCCCATGAGCACAATCAGCGATTTCGAGAGAATGAAAGCATACACATCGGGAAGAGTCAAAGACTTCGAATAGAATGCAATGCTCGAATCAACAAGGTGGTGGCCCTGAGACCAGGTTTAGCAAAGATAATTGAGAAAGTACATATTTCAAGATATTTTGAATGTCCTGAAACTGACCTTTATATAGCAGAGAATACTTACTATATTGATTACACTGACACCTGGTCGTCGAAACGAGTTCATTGACTGTCAAAAAGCGAAAGTCTGCATCACAGTACTACCTATTATGGATGTGGAGACATGTAGGAACTCAACACTGGAGTTGCTTGAGCAAGTCTACCAATTATGAGAATTCACCCGCCAGTGGCTCCAAAATCCAGAATACAGGGATTACCAGCCACTCTTCACAACACAGGATGAATTGCCAAGTACATCATGGAAGATTTGGGGTCATTCCAATATTGGACCCTGTGAATGTCGAAGAGGCATACCGTCATATTGCATCATGTTATCACAGTCTACAATAGCATTTTCAATCATATGGATGGCGTTATGTGAGCTTCAGCTAAGAAGAAGACTCAATGGAAGGAAGACTTCTTCTTCGCCATGAGGTTAGTGTGACAGAAGCTGTCCAAGTATTATGCTGAAGTGACTGCAACGACAGGTATGCATCTCATTTCTGCACATATCCTCAATCCTTTCCGGAAGTTGCCATCATTTAAAAAGTTGCACAAGGGAATGCATATTAATCCTGAGGATGAGATATCCTATACAATCCAATACCAAGATGCCTTTCTCAAGAATGTGGAGAATGAATACTGTGCAAAACAACAATGTGTGCCAGTCAATAAACCCAAAAATGTACGGAGCACCAATCTTGTCCCTTCCCCAACAGCTTCAGGATCCGGTCAATCATCCTTTGATCCATATGATTTGTCCAGCAATAATGAAGAATACTTAAAGTCTAACAATGTTGCAAAAACAACACCCAGACAAAGCAATTGCGCAGCACTCTTGTTGACCACAGCCAGGCTCTATTTGAATTCACCATTTGAAGCACCAAAGAACTAGAGGCAAATAAATCCAAATTTTAATGATTACCACTCCGACCCAATGGAGATTAGCTGTATGCTTTGAATACAGGATACAACCAACTGGAGGTGCCAACAAGAGGAAACGCACTCACAGTAGGCTGACCTCTCGAATGGGGCACACGACATTTTCTCTATCATACCACATGGTGTCGGAGTGGAGGCCAGTTTTTCCCTTGGGTGAGATGTTATCAGCTGGAGGCAGTCAAAAACCACAGGCGAAACCCATTGTGAAACAGTTGTTCTAAGGCAGTTTGCTCGAGCCAATACCTGGATCTTGGCAGGCAATGAGGAAGAAATGGATAAGACAAACACAAAAAATGACTCGGAAATGAAGGAAGAAGTGTGTTGCATAGATGGGCTTCAGCTGAGCTGATGCAAAATCTCCTTAAGATGACTGTCATTCCAGACTCAGCTGGAGATGCCAGCTGAGTGCGCATGTATGCATACAGGGCATACTCTGAATGCCGTATATAAGATCACGAATCTACCTGTACTTGAGAATACAATGCTTATAGCAAGCAGTATTTCAACAGGTTATAATCCTGGTTATCGCTACTATCCAGATTCTCACGATCTTTCCTAAGATCTTTCACGATCTCCAAAAAAGCCTCATGATCCCTGAACCCTGTCTCTGTAGCAACAGCCACATAAACAGCACTACAATTTAACAGCACCTACACGATCTCACGATGTTTTCTTTGATAGCCTCTTCCGAACTCGCCGTCAACAAGACCAGGTGGGGTGACATTGCTAGGCTCACTCATGTCAACTACAACCAATGGAAAGACAATATGATACTTGTCCTATCAGCCATGAGAGCATACGCAATTGTCACTGGAGATGACCCTGAACCGCAGCCTCTTGATTTTGACCATGTTGACAACTATGATGACTGGAAGGTTTGGGAAGCTGAAGCTGCATGTATAATCAGACTTTCCTGTTCCCCCGAAGTATGATGCATTAACAAAGGTATAAGAAATCCTCACGACATGTGGAACACACCGGAGACCAGTCTGGACACCGCTGGACCCTCTATCAGCAGACAAGACATTCTTCGCCAGTTCCGCGCTTGCTGACCTAAGGAGGACGAACCACTTAAAGCATACTTCACCAAGCTTAGAAACTACCGCATACAACTGGACCATACAGACGATGCAATTACCAATCAAGATTGCAGCACGCAATCATTCACATCACTGCCATCGCAGTATGCAATGATATCAATAGTCCTGAAGCATAGAAGGCCATTACCTACATCAGAAGAAGCGATGCATGACCTCCTAGAAGAACAAACTACAGTGAGCCTCACCAATGAACTTGAAGATGCATCGACAGGGGCCACCCTTCTCTCCCGATATGGCGGCTATCGTGGCCAAGGCAAAGGTTGTGAATGCGGTGGACGAAACAGTGGAACCGGAGATAGCCACGAAAGTAAGTGCCTCTATTGCAAAATTGACAGCCATACTACAGATGCATGCAGAAAACGCAGACATGCTCAGCAGGGAGAAAACAACGGAAACAATGAGCACATTTACATCCAGTGCGGACTCCCTGCCCACATCAAAATCGATTGCGTCTCCTACAACCGTATAAACGAGTGGTGGAGAGTAAAGAATGCCACTATTACAGCAGCTCTCCCTACGACTGGAGACTGCGATTTCTTCTGACTAACCGCTTGGGCTCTCACAGCCGCCGCAGCCACTCCAAACTTCTCATAGTTCAAAAAGGCTCTCACTGCCTATAGTAGTAATCAAACCGGGAGACAACAATGCAGTCACCACTATGCATTACAGTTTCGTTGATGTCATGCAGGACTGCCAAGTCGAAGCTCTCCATACTCCTACTTTTTGATTTTCCCTCCTATCAATCGACCAGTTGAATTTGGCGGGCATACGACTATACTTTGGAACAGAAACCACCAGGCTACAATCGAGTCTTTAGAGCAACCTACGATCGCATTACAAGTCCAAGTGCACTTTTGACTGCCATAACAAGATCCACTCTCTGCATCCAGGCCAAGCACAAGGAAAGGTAATTAGAATGCCAGTTAAGCACATTACGAAGTTCCATACAGGATGCTGCATGGATTTGGCAAACCTACATACGATGCTGCTGACATCTCATATCAACCTCCTCTAAACCACCAACAACGATTCAGATGGTACGCCAGTGTGGTGAAATGACAGAGCTAGAGGGCGGAGAGCTCATAATCAACACTCCACCGCACCTCTCGTGACATTCAAAGGGAATATGGGAGAAAGAGCAGTTCCAGCTCGAGGAGTGTAGGAAGATGGTGAGAAGATATGATGCTACCCAGCCGTGAGGAACTACACAATTGCGAGGATCTACAGATCCCGGCAAGAGCGAGTAGGACCAGAAGTTGGGAAAGATAGACTGTGTATTCCGTTGTATGATGATAAGGTGGTGTCTATCTATCCTGGGGCCTCCAAAATATTTACTCCCCATTGCTCAGTCCGTCTCTGCTATCCCTGCATCTCCGTACGCCCCTCACCGGCTTCCCCCTCCTAAATTGAGTAGCAGTGGTGCCAAGAAACAGATTTTCCCGCCACACCGGCAGATGCATCCCCTAAGTACAATGCCAAGGCAAATTCGACCAAAGGTCAAAACCCTGCATGATGGTAAGCTACACTCAGGATTCAAAGACGCTGTGGAGGATATGGGATCCTGAATTCCAGATGGTAAAAGCCCAAACAGAAGTCATCTTGGACAAAGAGAGAAATGCCCACATGTTATGTCAGCATGAAAGCAAAGAGATCAATACCGATATGTTCGGACTACCAGAAGACGAAGAATATATTGAGGAATAGATACTGGAGTGGAGCCTCTCCAAGGACAAGACATTCAACCGACACAGTGCAGTAAGAGATCCACATCTCACATGCATAATGCTCCTGATGAGGACGCAGAACACACCCACAGATGAGGCCTCGACCAAGAGGATCTGCCTGCCCAGCGTTCAGCAGCAGAAGCAGAAAACGCCCATAGCTGGCGCCTCCACAGAGAGAATCAGACTGTCCAGCGTTTGGCAGCAGAAGCAGAAAATACCCACAGCCGGCGCCTCCACAGAGAGGATCAGACTGTCCAGCATTCAGCAGCAGAAGCAGAAAATGCCCACAGCCTGTGCCTCTGCAGAGAGGATCAGACTGCTCAGCATTCAGCAGCAGAAGCAGAATGCATCGCCCACAGCCGGCGCCTCTGCAGCGAGGATCACACTGTCCAGTGATTTGTGGCAGTAACCAAGAAATCAAGCCAAGTACTGCGAGAATCTTCAGCTCCACCGATAGCGAGTCATGTTACAAGAAGTCAAGGTATGGCCCCCACAGAAGCAGTAACAGCATCCACAGACAGAGGAGATCCATTCACCTATGCGGAAGCTATGGAAAGCTGCTAATGTGATCACTGGAAAAGAGGCATGAAGGAAGAAAGCACATCGATCCTGCTCAACAACCTCTATGTCCACAGCAATGGCATTCTGATACTTCTGTATGTCGACGATATCTCCATGTCATAGCCAGAGGCTGCTACCAAAGGCACAATCGAAGTCAAAGCATAAACTCTGTGAGAAATACAAAATGACAAACCTCGGCCCGGCATGCCAATTCCTCGGCATTGAAACCCACTGCGAAGATAATCGAATGAGTCTTGATTCCAATATAACATTAGGTTTGGCCGAGAATTGGGGGGAGAAGGAATTGGAAGATATTAGCGACTATTAAGTAGTCGTGGGATTACTGATGTATGCGGCACTTCCAACTCGGCCAGATATCGCTACCACAAATCTACAACCGACTTTCGAATAGATTTCAACTGCAATGGCATCGGCATCCGCATTGGCATCGGAATCCGCATTGGCATCGGAATTGACATTGGCATTGGCATTGGCATTGGCAAAAGACTAGCAGGGTACTCGGGTTCCAATTGGGGCAATGACTGCGTGGACCGCAAATCTCACGGAGGCCATCTGTATCTCACCAGTAACGGAGCTATCTCCTGGCAGTCTCAAAAGCAAACCCTCATCGCCATGTCAACTGTCAAAGCCGAGTACATCACCTGCTCGGAGGCATAATCAACTACTTCTACATACACATGGACAAAACTGTGGCAGATATACTCACGAAAGCTATGGGTTTATGATCAATTGGAGGTCGGTTGAAGGTTGTCTTACCTTTTTCTTTTTGGGTATACAGATTTCTTTGTTTATGTGGATGGCCATCCTCAGGCTACGGTAGTACTCTTTCCCTGCTCACTTGGCATGCAGGGTTTCAAGGAGGCTACTATGGGCATCACATGTTTCTTTATTTGTTTATTGTTTGTCTTTCTTGCTCCACGGAGCGTAGCAAGAGGGGGGAGTGTTGCATATATGGGCTTCAGCTTAGCTGATGCATCATCTCCTTTAGATGATGGTCATTCCAGACTCAGCTGGAGATGCCCGCTGAGTGCACCTGCATGCATACAGGGCATACTCTGAATGCCGTATATAAGATCACGAATGTACCTGTACTGGAGAATACAACACTTCTAGCAAGCAGTATTTCAACAAAGTGGAGGAAAAAAAATTGCACAGAATGGCCAAGGTCCACAACTTTTTGGAAATGTGGCAGGGCAGCCAAAACCTATGTGCTACACAGAAGGAACCTCGCACTCAAAACAAGCAGATGACAGCCATAGGATACATTTTGAACATGGCAGAGATTGTCAAAGCATCCTGGTCACTGTTTCAACATAATGGTGTGGCTGCATTTCAATTCTCAAAAAGATCACCTTTGCCACCAGCTTTGTCTGCAAAGGACCTCCCTGGAGGACAAACTCAGATATTAAATGTCCGCGAAATCAGAAGAATCAATGGTCATCCAGTCAAAAGTGATGAGGATAGCACACCTGAAAGCATTTCGGACACCGAAAATTGGCTAAACTGCAATGGGGACATGGATAATCCGAATGACTGTGAAGACAATTGGGCAGCAGCCTTTGAATCTGATATAGAGGAAGACAATAGCATCGAGGATTAGGAATGCCCAGAGCAGCAGGATGCGAGTGCCGCAACAAATGTTCCCGGATTAATTTGGCCACTGCGAAAGTCAAAGAGACAGACTGAAAAGGTGTTGGTGATGGTCAATGCAATGGAAAAAAGGAGCAATAAGGGAATCAACAAAGTAGGACAGAATGCATCAATGATTCACCAGCTTCTTTATGTAGCTTGACAAAGAGTTTCAGTTACAGATATATTATGGGCGAATGGTGTGTAGTAGCGTCCGAATATGGGTTGATAAACAGATGTTTAGCAGGCGCAATCAATCTTTTGGCAAGATATGTAGATTTTAGTAGTATGAGAGCGAACAGTTCTAGAATGTTACTGCACTTGGCATTGCCACAGGGCTGAGTCTCAATCTGTCAGAAAGACTATGTATTAGTTCAAATTATGATAAAAACAATTATCAATGGCAGCAGATGTTGAATGGACGATACATTAAAATGAGCATCAATAGAGCGTCAACAATTTATGGCCTTGTAAGTACAGTAATTGAATAGTGATTTGGTCGCTGTGATATATAACTGACATATTGGCAGCTTTTATAGGCAAAAACAGCAGCAACACAGTCACCACCCCATTCTGAGAATGAGCGTCGACAGAGAAACAAAAATTTTAAGCTTTGGATCTTACATAATTTATGTTCCGATTGGTTGCAGACATCCATTCTTGAGATATTGGCAGCCTTTAGAGCAAAAATAGCGGCAACATGCTCCCTGCCATATCCTGAAAATGAGTGTCAACCGAGTGTCAACAGGTTAACGTCATGCATATTTGGTGATCAAGACATCGCGCAGATCTACACGCACATGACAGAATTTATTAACTGCCTTGATAGGCAAAAATACAATATATCAAAGTACAAATAAGGATTTCAAATTAATCGATATCGCCAACTCCAAAACATGCAAAAATGTATTATTGGTTGTTGAATACAAGATTTCGATAAGATACTATTAAGAAACTGCAAAACCAAGAGCCTTCTATGAATCTATAGATGGACCTGCTGGGCAACCTGCTGACAACCCGCCCAAATCTGATGGGTCAGGAGTATACCATCGAACCGTACCTGAGTTGACTGTTCTGGTATATTGGCAACCTGAACTGCCAATTTGCCAATGGTTCAGTTTTGTCCCAGACTCAGACCGGAAGTGATGGTCCGAAACCATTGCTGACACTATATCCTTGTCAAGCTATTTAGCTTTACCATTGCCTATGTGAATCCAGACATTGCTGGGAAGATGGTTGGTAAAAACAATTGTCAGCTATTTTTATGGCACTGGCCTGGGGATGATGAATTGATACTTCCGATAGTTACATCAATAGTTGATACAACCATTTCGTCAATCGTGAATGCTGCAATCGCTGGCCTGCCAGATCTGAGACAGAAAATCAAAGAGCTTTAGGGCAGCCGGGAGAAACCTAATGGAGATGGCGGTCTACACGCCTGTAATATTCCCCAATCTTCAATAACAATACTGCTGCTGAATCAGTAAAGGTGGGAATGGAATTCAACAACCCAACTCTTTTTGCATCGTTTATCATGGCCAACCCGCTGATGACACAGCTGGTTCCCAGACACCTATGCCTTGGTGGCTGCAGCTATCTTCGTCTGGATCATTTCCTCCCACCTCCAGCTCAGGATATGATCCACAATATTGGAGAGCAATCAGATAATAATGCTGAGATGCAGCACCCAAATCCAAGAAGCTTCCTGATGATGAAAACAGGCTTCCAAAAGTTCGACAGAAAGCTTCAAAGGAGGATTATCAGACAGCAGTGTTACCTTGAAGTCATCTAAAACCGCACTCTTGATCTCTTTGCCAATTAAGAGGAAAGCATTATTGCCGATGACAATGTGGCTTGGCTGAACAAGCACAATCACATTGTAAATCCTCCCACTGCAGGCTCTTTGACCAATTGCAAGCATACAAGCAGCCGCCCAGCTGCAAATTAGTCATTGTCAAGATGGAATGCACTGGCTAGATAGTTGTTCAAGGATTTGAGTTTTGGGTGGGTATGTTTCTGGCATTTTGGAGGGTGGACGGATGGGTGATAATTTGGAGTTTATTGGTTAGGTTTTGGGTCTTTTTTTGGTGTTTTGTTTACTTTATTATTATATCATTTATATTTATGCATGAAGGGCTGTTTTAAGAGTTCGAGATGTTAGGAGTAATCATTGAAATGTTGGTTTTTGGGAAGGGCATAGTAGCAGTGATAGGACTTCGGGTATGGCTATTATGTAATTTGTAGTTCAGTACATTTATCAAGCAGTAGTTAGTACAAATAATTAGTGAAATGTGCATGCTTTTCAGGTTGTCATGATAATTATTTTTATCAAAGAAAGCCAATCAACAACCCTGCGGCATGCTTGTCACCTGCCATTTTCAGTTCTGAGTTTCCGTCCATCCCAGGAGTTGGGAGTGTGGGTGGCTGGTCAAGCCAAGATTCTAGAATCATCGGCAGGATAAAAAGACACATCACTACAGTTCTTTTAATCATATCAACCCTTTCGTTTCTTGACACAACCCTTTAATTCATATACTATACATTTATTCACAGTTCCTGTAGTCACCTCATTAATTTTTTCGTACTTATTACTCGCCGGCTTTTTAAATCCTGACAAGAAGGCGCCGTACTTCTCCTCCTCCTCCTCTTCATTCCACCACCAGCAGAAGCAGATGATCTATTCACACTGACGATCTCAAAGACGATCTCAGCATGATACCCAACAATTACAATGATCAATAAGATGACAATTTAGAATGCGATGACCAGCCTCTTTGGCAACCATCCAGGAAACCAATGCACAAGCGGCTATCAGAATATTCCTTCACATCAACACTTGGAAAATGAGTTGCAGCAACTCAATCAACTCCTATGTCAGCTTGAACCCTACATCCTGAGCATTGGAAGGTGTATATTGTCTTGGAAGAGGAGGATTAACACAAGCCTACACTGCTGGCATCTAAGAAGATATTGGATAAAATGTTTTAATGATTGAATTCGCCTGCCAATGTATATATTTACTAGAGGAAGGATTCAAACGAAGCCAGTGAGCAATTGGTTGTATGGAAAGCTGGAAATCTGTGGCGATATGAGCCCTTTGTTGACAACATGACAGGCCTCATTATTGGCACAGAATACAATGCCCAGACAACTCTTTCAGGCATTCCGGCGATGGTCACCGCACATGAGTAGCCTATAGCTATCAATTATGCGATGTTTGTGAACCCCTTTGGCACGAATATGGTGAAGAGCACCCAGATTCATAGTTGGTTGTATGAGGAAATTGCCAGAATTAATCCAGTGCAGAGAAACTCAAACCCTCCACATGCCTACATTTCAGTGGTAAATGAATCATCTCAACCATTGTTTTCATCGCTGACATTGTGCATCAGGCTCTTGCAAAGATTACTTTCGCGTGTACAGTAATAATATACCGCTGCAAGACTTCAATCGACTATATGTCTGGATTTCAAACAATGTCACCTACAGAGATCCGGAAAATGGTTGCCTGGCTATTGGCCATGATTAGGTTTACATGCCCCACAAACATTCATAAGGTAAGTTCGATATTTTCTTCTTGTTTAATCATTGTCTTGACAATCAATTTAGAAGTGCAAATTTTGATTTGCAGCGACTGAAATTGTGGATCTGATTCACCAGACATACTTCTATGGCATATGACAAATGGAAATGAAAGATAGATCATTGATTGATAATATCAACCTGACATTCATTGCCTGTATTGTGACCACCATCCACCATTGTCTGTCGGCCTGGAAAACAGGTGGGTTTTGGGTTCCACCAGAGTTTGGTCCAGGAGGTGGAGCACAATTTAAGGGCACTACAAGAAACATTCAATATACGGTTAATAATGCATACACAGATGTATTTCATTGTCTCAAGGTAGATTTTCATTTCTTCTTGCCAGAGGTTCAAGCCAAAGGGATAGCCAATACCTGCAGCATGATTTGCTGAAGGATCCACTCAACTGGTACAGACCCAGCAATGGCACAACCTCACAATAATCAGGGCAGCTTTGATCAGGACTTTGTTGATTATGTTCCGGAGGAGCTGATAGAGCTGCCCAACACTTGTTTTAATTGTCTCAGCAGCTTTGTTGGTTCTCCCGAAGCTAGCATGCGATTCTCAGCTGTTCTGCCTATGGATGGTTCAGCCATCACCAGCAGCAGCCAGCCTGTCCCCTGCAATGACAGCAACAGCAACAGCAACAGCAACAGCAACAGCAATGACATCACCAACATCACCAACATCACCAGCAGTGAGAACACAAGATTAGTCAATGGAAGTACAATTGTAGTTGGTGCAATAATGCTTGGAGGTTAGAAATAGTGTCTGTGATCAGGTTTAGTTCCTTTGTGTGTTATTTCATTCTAGGTTTCATTGATATATCATAAAAGTAGTAAATGTAATAGAACTGATGGTTTACTGAAGTCTGATCTCAAATGTGTGAAATCATAATAGTGATAATGCATAACCCTCCCATGAGGGTTGAACAACTGCAAGGTACTGAACAATCTTGTATCAACAAATTAAATATCGTGAACCACTTCTGCATGGTAACTATCATTGGTCAAATTAAGCTATGATGGTATTTAAAAACAAGAACTACACGCTTCATTAAATGTAAGGAGCGAGTACTATCATCATTACGAGGACAAATCAAATTGGGCGACGTCGGAGTATGCCAAGGGATGATTTGTGATATTGCCAAAGAGAGTGTGAACCGTTTGTCACGTGCTCATTGTCACATTTGCAAAACTGGGTACACTGGTCATGATACTTAAAAACAGCATCACGACAACTCAATGAACAGTCTGGAAGATTAAAGCAATACCATATTTCAGGGAAATCTGGATTTCATTTTTTTGAGTTTGTGGGTACAATAAACTAAATAAATTTATTGAAGGAAATTTAGTTTTTGCTGATGTCTGAGTTCACTCAATCTCTGGCTCAAACTGCATCCATCAGCAAAAACTAAATCTCCTTCATTAAATTTATTTAGTTTATTGTACCAACAAACTCAAAAAAATGAAATCGAGGTTTCCCTGAAATATGGCATTGCTTTACCGTTCCAGAGTGTTCTTTGAGTCGTTGCGATACTGTTTTCAAGTGTCACAACCACTGTACCCACGCTTGTGAATGTCACAATGAGCACTTGACGAACAGTTCACACTTCCTTTGGCAATATCAAAAATCATCTCTCGGCATACTCCTACGTCGCCCAATTCGATTAGTCCTCGCGATGATGATAGTACTCGCTCCATACGTTTAAAGAAGCGTGCAGTTCTTGTTTTTAAAGACCCTGATGGCTTAATTTGACCAATGATAGTTACCATGCAGAAGTGGTTCACGATATTTAATTTGTTGATACGAGATCGTCAGTAGCTTGCAGTTCGTCGCGGGACGGTTATGCATCGTCGCAATTATGATTTCATGCGTTTGAGATCAGACTTCAGTAAACCATCAGTTCTATTACATTTACTACTATTATGATATATCAACGAAAGCTAGAATAAAATAGCACACAAAGGAAATCCTAAATCCGATCACTGACACCATTCCTAACCTCCAAGCGACATCACGCCCTCTACAATCGTACTTCCATCAACTAATCCCGTATTCTCAACGCTGGTCATGTTGGTGATGTCGTCGCAGTTGCTGTTGCTGTTGCTGTCACTGCAGTGGACGGGCTGGCTGCTGCTGGCGATGGCAGGCAGAACAGCTGAAAATTGCATACTAGCTTCAGTAGCAGCAACAAAGCTGCTGAGACGATTACAAGAATTGTCGGGCTGCTCTATCAGCTCCTCCGGGACGTAATCAAGGAAGTCCTCATCAAAGCTTCCCTGATTGTTGCGAGGTTGTGCCATCGCTGGGTCTGTACCAGTTGAGTGGATCCTTCGGCGGATCATGCTGCGGATGTTGTCTATCTCTTTGGCTTGAACCTCAGGCGAGGAAGAACGAAAATCCGCGTCGAGACGACGAAATACATCTGTGCATGCAATAATAACCGCGTGATCAATGTTTCTTGTATTGCACTTACATTGTGCTCCACCTCCTGGACCAAACTCTGGCGGGACCCTAAACTCGCCTGTTTTCCAGGCCGACAGACATTGGTGGATGGCCGTTGCGGTGAGGGCAATGAATGTCGGGTTGATTTTATCAATCAATGATCTATCTTTCCTTCCCATCTGTCGTATGTAGTGTTAGCAATGGTTCCGGACCGTCACTTCGGGTCCGGGTCCGGGTGCAAACCAAACCGTTGCCAAATTGGCGGTCCGGGTCGTCAACAAACCCGAACTGCCTACTCGGGTACAGTTCCATGGTAAACTCCCAACCCGTCTGAATTGGGCGGGTTGTCAGCGGGTCACCCAGCGGGTCCATCTATAGATTCATATAAGGCTCTTGAATTTGCAGTGTGTTAATAGTATCTTATCGAAATCGCATTTACAGCAACCAACAACGTGCTTTTGCTTGTTGAGCAGTTTGCAATGTCGATTAATTTGGTATCTGTGTTTCACCTTCGATATATGGTATTTTTGCCTAGCAAGGCGGTCAATAATACTGTTATGCACGCGAAGATCCGCGCGACGACATGATTACAAAATATGCAAGTCCTGAAACTGTTGACGCTCCGTTGACGCTCGTTTTCAGGATGCCGCTGGGAGCATGTCGCTGTTGGTTTTGCCCGTAAAGGCTGCCAATATCTCATAAATGGGTGTCCGCAACCAGTCGGAACATAACTCACTCAAGATGCAAAGCTAAAGATCGTTGACGCTCCGTTGACGCTCATGCTAAGAATGGGGCGGTGACCGTGTTGCTATCCTTTTTGCCAATGAAAGCGGCCAATACGTCCGTTATGCATAACAACGACCAAGTCACTGGTGAATTACCGTACTTACAAGACCACAAATCGTGGACGCTCCGTTGACGCTCATGCTAAGAATGGGGCGGTGACCGTGTTGCTATCCCTTTTGCCAATAAAAGCGGCCATTACGTTTGTTATGCATAACAACGACCAAGTCACAGGTGAATTACTGTACTTACAAGACCACAAATCGTTGACGCCCCGTTGACGCTGATTTTAATGTATTGTCCATTCAACATCTGCTGCTGTCGATAATTGTTTTCATCCTGATTTGACTTTATCGAGTGTCTTTCTGCTTGATTAAGACTCGGCCCTGTGGCAAAGCCGAGCGGCGTAATCATGTTGCACTGTTCACTCTCACACGACTAAAAATGATGTATCATGCCAAAAGATTCA
>Ga0307512_10002650_pt1 | contig 22105 bp, 23 predicted proteins | sample 14_EM_MG_FD_200267 | JGI IMG/M metagenome (GOLD analysis project Ga0307512, IMG submission 200267) | Populus trichocarpa ectomycorrhiza microbial communities from riparian zone in the Pacific Northwest, United States - 14_EM | ecosystem: Host-associated > Plants > Roots > Unclassified | place...
TAATCGATGTTTAGTCAACGCTCAGAGTGGGGGATACACTGGTTCCCTTGATCTTCATGTCCGACGGAACACATCTCTCGAATTTTGCTGGCGACAAGAGAGAGTGGCCTGTATATATGACAATTGGCAATCTATGTTCGAAGATCCGCCAGACACCCTCAACACACAGCGTCGTAATGGTCGCTCTCCTACCGATTCCAATGAAGAACCGCAATATTCCTCAGAAGCGGCTGTATGAGCAGCGGCAAACAAACCGAAAGGTGCTGAACGAAGTACTGCGGCGGCTACTCCAGCCACTCACCTTCAAACAAAATCCCAGTGCTGGGAGCGGGTATTACAACATTCTCTGTGCAGATGGCATCTTCAGGCGTTGCAAACCGGTTTTAGCAGCATGGCTTGCAGATTGTCCAGAGTATAGCGACCTACATCATCTCGAGTGGCATGTCTGTTTTTGGTGTGTGTGTCCAACGAACGAACTTGGAGATTATGTGCATCCTGACAAGGAACACCCCCGGCGAGATCACAACCTATATAGAACGCTCAGCGATGCCAACACCAAGGCTGCGGATGCCGAACTCTCGTCACGCCATGTTCGCCGAGGATTCAGCGTGTTTCGACATATTCCCTGTATTGTGAGCGATCTCCCGAAGCCTGACCTCCTCCATACAATGCAGATCGGCATACTTGACCACCTCCAGAAGTGGATTTTCTACTGCATAATGACGCACAAACGGCTCGACAAGTACAATGCAATCTGGTTATCCGTGCCTGCTTACCACGACCTCACACCAAAAAATAAGTCGTATGAGGAAGTTTCTCAATGGAATGGGAAGCAGATGAAAAAAATGAGCCGGTACCTGCTTGGAGTTGTAACCCAGTCTCTACGAGGTGGAAACCCTGCTCAGCATCCCATATTCAATCGCGCAATTGAGTGCACACAGGCATTGTTAGAATTCTATATGTATGCTCGATATAAATCTCACGATGATGCAACAATGAGCTACATGGAGGACGCCTTGCATCGTTTTCACACCTTCAAAGGTGTGTTCTTACTCGGGCGAGCCGGCAGAAAGGCGAAGGCCAAAGCAAATGCCCTGAGAACGGAACTCGTGAAGAAGCGAAAGGTAGACGAGGAAACAAATGCTGAAACTTGGACATCGTCCAAGAAGCGGCGCGAAATGAAAGCCTGGCGGAATTATATTAGCCACGAGATAGATATTTCCAAGGAGTTAGATGCCGACTTCAACTTTCCGAAAATCCACTTGATGTCTCACTGGGCTGAACAGGTTCGTCGATACGGAGCCTTGCAACAGTATTCTGCTGAGAGACATGAACAAGCACATAAAACGAACCTCAATGATGGTTGGAACGCCTCCAATCACAATCTCAACTACCTGCCACAAGTAATCACCTTTCAGCGTCGCATCCTTTGCTTCAAAATCTGAAAGCTCAATATCCAAGCCCTCACTCAGCGTCGGGAGAACAGCGCTGCCGCCTGCAAAGTCCTCCCCTCCGGTGCTGATCTGGCTGCCCCCCAGAGCCCCCAGTCATATGCGAAGCCCGAATTCATGGGACCCCAAAACCGCCGTAATGGAAAGCATCCTGACACTATAATTAAAGACTTCAGAGCATTGCTCAACAATACGCAAGACGCAACGCACCGCGCGGCAATATACAGTGGCATGCAGGAGTTTATAAAGCATAAGAGTCGTAACAAGATGTATATATTGGATGAACAACTGAATGCAATGGAGCTCTGTATTTACCATGGTATTAAGGTTCAAGTTGAGGGTTTACAAGGTGAACGCATATCTCAGATGTGTCGATGCACAGGAAGCCAGAGCTGGCGCGGAGGGGATCGACGGAACGACTGGATGTGGAAAAAGCAACGCCCGGTGAGGTGTTATCGCGCGCTGATTGGGCGTCTCCGGTGGCAACTGCAACTACTATTCAAAACCAAACTCCAAACCGAGGATGGAGCTTTCGTTAAGTACTGGTTAGCCATGGCGCTCACCACAATACCGGAAAACTCAGGGTAACTTGGATCCGGTCTCGAAATTTGTACAAGTGAGAAAAGCACCGGCAGCCGTTGCTTTGCAAGTTTTCAGTGTGGGAAACATCGTCGGCTGCGCGCACGTAATTCCAGATATAGCTACTAGTACTAAGACAGGAGACGGACGGAACGTGCGATGGATTGTCAATAGCCACATAGATCCGGCGACTTGGAATGATGTGTATACTTAGCAAAGAGAGAATTGCATTTTGTGCGCAGGTAGAAGGAATGCGAGGAGAGATTTTCGCAGCGTCAACCATCGCTTTGCAATCCTATATAATTAGTAAAGAGAGAATTGCATTTTGTGCGCAGGTAGAAGGAACACGAGGAGAGATTGTTGCAGCGTCACCCATCGCCTTGCAATCCCGTATAATTAGTAACGAGAGAATTGCATTTTGCGCGCAGGTAGAAGAAATGCGAGGAGAGATTTTCACAGCGTCACCCATCGCCTTGCAATCCCGTATAATTTGTAAATAGAGAATTGCATTTTGCGCGCAGGTAGAAGGAACAGGAGGAGGGAGTTTCGCAGTGTCACCCATCGCATTGCAATCCCGATGCAAGCGCGTACCCACTGAACCCATTCCGACGTATGGTCACAGTTGGCCACAAAGTCAGAGCGTTCGTTTAAAATTGGAGACGGACAGAGCAAGAAGAAACGGTGAAACAGCGATCGGAGGGTGATATGCAACGTGATGCGTGGTATTGAGGCCGGGCGCGGAGTAATCCGCCACCAGAGTGTCTCTGACGGCTCTGACGGAGCGCGTCCACTCTGACGAAGCCATTCCGCCCGGACGGAAATATTTTTTGCTGATGGAGAGGACGCAGGTGCTAATAGAAGTTGGTAGGCACATCTCTATTGCGCAGAACATTCCAATCAGTACTGTTCACCGTATTTGCTGCCTCCCTGTTACTCCACAGAAGTTCCGGAGCGGAAGAAAGAAGATTATCAATACCCCAACGTGGAAGTATTTTGTCAGTATCGCTACACAGGATGCCTACCATCGTCGTCTTGCATATTCAGAAGTTGCCAAGATTGCGGGGGTTCAAGCATGTGAAAAAACTCTTCGTGCTGCCTTTGCAGCAGAAGGCTATGGCTGCCGTTCAGCACCTAAAAAGCCATATCTTACTGTGACAACTAAGCTTAAACGACTTCGATTTGCAGAGGAGCATCAACATTGGGCACAAGATATGTGGCGAAGGTAAGGTTTAAAGATCCTGGGGTGTGGAGAATCTTGTTGCATAATAGCTAATAGTAAGGCAATAATAGAGTTATATGGACCGATGAATGTTATATTTGGCTTGGTGGGACTGCAGGCAAAGTTTTTGTCACTCGTCAAGTAGGAGAAGAATGGCTTGATGAGTGCCTTCTTCCCCAATTCAAAAAAGAAAACTCAATTATGGTATGGGGTGGCATACTTGGCGAAACAGGTACAAAAGTTTAAGTACTTTGGGAGAAGAACGATTGGGGAACGATTACGACTCAGACCTATATTGACCATATCCTTCAGACTTCTCTCTGGCCATTTTGATTCTGCGAGAGCTGACACTGTGGACCTGATTTGCATGCAAGACCGCTCTGGATTATGGAAGATGGTGCACCTGCACATCGTGCTGGAGCAACCAGGGCATGGCAAGATGAACGCCATATGCCCAAGCTTGTGTGGCCACCATCCTCTCCTGACCTTAACCCAATTGAGAACATCTGGCATCTTCTGAAAACCCGGCTCAATAAGCGGAATCCCCGCCCTACAACTATGACTGCTGTCAGAGTTGCAATTGTGGAGGAATGGAATGGTATCACCATAGATGAGATCAGGCGGGTGGTGGATAATATGCCCCAGCGAGTGCAAGCAGTTTTGGCTGCAGAGGGCGGGCACACAAAGTGGTAGAAGGTTTCGATGCTAAGTGTGTATTTTTGGTCATGTAGTGTCGATTATAGAACATGCATATGCGATATGCAAACCCCTTGTCATCATGTGCATTTCCCGATTATTTTTGCCAATGGCTGTACCTCCAAGACTGGGATTCTCCACATGGCTGCGGCTCAAATTGGGGCTCAAATGGCGGCTCAAAAGGGGTGAGAACCTTGGTGGATATGCGCTTACTACGTCATTGTGCTTGTCCCAGAGAAAAACCACAGATTTTAATTCACGAAGTGTCCCTCATCATCGTAGTTCTTATCTCTGGCGTCGAGAGTGAAGGTCTTGAGCTGTTTGCACGAGTCTGACCACCTGGGAGCGGCTCTGAGGTGAGAATAGAACCAGATGGGAAGGAATAAAAGCGATCGCACAGTTTGGGCAAGAGCTCTTCTCATTCCCGGTTATGGTGTCAGTGTACTGGTGAGTCAACGAGTGGTGCAGAAGAGTGTAAATGACCGACATTCAATGTTCGAAATAGAGTAGAGCCCTCCATACATAAAGAAGTCAATTCTTATTGGAGCTATGATAAGAATGTAGACGAGCATCATCTCCGGTCACGCGATGGCTGTGTCGAGTATTATGTTACTTGTTGCTATACTGATTGCTAGAGAAGCTTGTATATTCTAAACTACGGGAGTTTTTGTGATCTTATATACGGTATGCAGAGTATGCCTTGTACGCATGCATGCGCGGTGGGCAAATGTCTGCGCCCAGCTGTGTGCCAATTACTTATACAAGTACCAATATTTTGTCCTACGGTGTAAAATTACTGGTCAATGTACTTAGTGTCACGAAAAGTGACGTACTGACAGTGCAGGTGCGGGGTATAAATACTCCGACCCTCACAGAGCCGCAGAATTTTAATCGAATCTGATGTCATGCAAGTGAATCTAATCTCTCACCTTGAGGGTTGCATTGATGTATTTGAAGATGGTGGGGAGGATGATTCAATCCGTGTACTTCAGCCGTTATTTGCCTGTATCTAGTCTTATCACTTTCTAATGGGCTATAGCACCATCACAAAGCCACGCCGTTTGACGCTTCGTCGAATCTTTACCCGAGCGGTATTATCAAACCGTCGTTGCAAGATATCTACTAGCACGGATATGTAGAGACTCCTATCTATTCTCAAGCCTTTAACGGTGATGAATCAAATCGATCTTTGAAGTCGTTATATGTGGTGGATAGTAGATAATACTGTATATATTGTCAGATCAAATGGATTGGAGTCCATTACTATCTGTCACGGATTGCAGAGACCAACCTGTTAGGAGGATATAATAGCGGCATGGCTCAAGCTCTCGGTTAATCTTATATAGACGTCTGCGTTGCTAGAGATGTATAATCCTACCTATACGCTTTTCTACCCCACCACTCGTCATCTATTATCACTCAGCTCATTTGTGAACGACCATGTTGCATGTGTACTTGGATCGTGAGTCTCAGCATTGTCTGATGTCTTGTATGAGAATGAAAACTTGTATGAAGGTGGTGGCTGTATGAGGATATGCATCAGGACCAGGGTGATGCGTCTCATGTCAGATAAAGCATACGCGTATGCATATGGGAGACTGTGTATATACGGGCCTTCTGGCCTCGAGAAGATAGTCAATCAACAAGTCATTCTATCATCCAAAGGAACAGACCATGTTACGCTATGAAGGGGAGAACCGTGTGCGCATATTCTATGATACAGAGAGAAGGAGAAAGACTCGAGATAGATAGTACAAGAGAGTGGAGATAGTTGCGCGGCCTTTTGCCACCATTGCCACCACCGGATATGCAACAGACTAATGGCAACCAGGCTTGAGTTTTACATGATTAATGTGATTGTAAGTCCCGAAGCCGAAAACATTTCCATTAATACTCCAATATTCTGGCAATTGATAGAGCTAAGAACTCTAATCCCGACAAAATCCAAGGCTATCGCCACTAGCGTCGACAACTACTTGACTAAACCGCTTCTCAGCACCCCCGCCTCTGACTATCTTATTAACAGCCTTGGTGAAGAGAATCTGGTAGAGTGGCAGAGATATTTTCATTATCAAGCTAAGTGAGCCTGAGGAAGCACCGAGAGAGGATATGGTAGAACGTCAATTGTGGGATGAGGTTTTGGAGTCTCTGTTCAGGAAGAAGATGAAGGACAGACATTAAGGAGGCAGATTAAGTGGTGATTGAGTTATGGTCAGTTCGGTGGGCTTTCAGCTAAGCTAAAAAGCTTCATAGTGAGTTATCTTATTTTTTGGGCCTTGTTGGGTTGTGTAGTCTGTTCAATCCAGATAATAAAGTCCCTAGCTTTGTATGTGTGAATTTCTCTGCCTTCTACTTAGCCTACGTGTCTGTTGAGTGATATTATCATGGCCAACCTTGGCCAAGTCTTACATATGGAGTTAGCCGGAAATCAAACACTTATTCCGCTGCACGATGGTGCTAAGAAACTGTTACTTGAAGCCGTTTATATTCGACTGCCACTACTTCCGGGAGCCTCTGGGCCTCCACGCCCAATCAAAGAAATGCTTCCCTGGAAAGCGGTTTTGATAAAAACGGCCGAAGCCGGCGACAAACCTATATATCTAATCTTTTAGGACCACTTGAAAAGTAGCACTTCACAGTGGCTCCAATCAACCGTGGATCCAACCAACCAAACCCTACCGTGAGGTTAGCCCTTATTGGGATTAACAGCAACCCGCTGTAGATGGCTTTAATATATGCATAAATTCAGTCTGCGTAATCCTGCCCAGTACTACAAGAAGAACCCATGAGTGCCAGTAGAAACAGCCGACTTATCGTCTGACAGTAGATGATATCAATATATTATTGCCCCGTGTGAAGGCTTATATAATAGTGCCTCTTTTCCCAATTAGGTGATAGTCGACAGACAGTGCTCGGCGGAGGAAGCTGTAACTACCCAGACATAGACACTTAGAAAGAGGAATCATATTAATCAATTACTATGAAATATAATGACCTGCTAGGGTATATAAATGTCACAGTAATCGTTAATATCAATCAGCTCGGACGGTTTGTTCTCGATTAGGGTCGCCTTCTACGTTTCCGGTTACAAGAGATCCCCGGTTCAAAATCTGGGTTCGAACTTAGACTACTGTTTCTGAATCGTTATGCTAGCGGTAAGTCCATTCACACCACACCACTAAATGTTTGAAGTTTGATTATTCTTAAGCATGGAATCACGTTGGCAATGTATCTAGCTGAAAGCGAATGCTAAATACATGCCGTCCTCTTCAACTATCACTTCGGAGATTTAAGGGAGATAGATCTGTCCGTCGAAGAATTGCTACTCGACCCAAGTAAAGGGAACAATGGTTGCATTTGAGGCAACAATTCAGGCCAGAGTAGTAACGCCTCCATAAGTGCGCTTCACACATATTGACATGGATATGTATAGCTGCGGCGTCGTCGGTGGTGGTTTCTTGGGTCGCCTCGGTTGATAGTTAGGGCGTAGCGGCTGGTGGCGTGCCGTTTGACTATAGCATACGCACTACGGACCAGCCTGGTCCGAGCCGCCCTGCGTTAATCCCTCGCAAGCGATATCATATGCAAGTGCAGCAGTACGGTGTCCACTAATGAAGTGCCAACACAACTCTGCCTATAAGGTGCGTAGAATGATGTTTCTTGCCGGGTCCAGCAGTCCCCGTAACAAGTTCTGGGGGGAAATGTTAAGGTGGAGGTTGTACTCTATCAAATGGATGCATGTATGACTAGGCGTCGTTGATACCTGCATGAGATCGGGGGATATGCCCAAGTATGTCTGTCGCACACAAATAGTTTCCGTCAAGTTCGGGCGGACTACCAGAGCAGTTGTTAGCTACATAGACTGCGACCGAATACTTTTTGATTTTCGGTGTTAAGTTCGGGGGCTCAACCCTCGGAGTTGCACCGTAAAACTGATCACCAATTCGGGACGTTAACCGTCTGGCATGCGATGCGGCTTGACAGGGATACTTCACATGGCTGAGGCTCAAATTGCGGCTCAAGCGAGGCGAGTCGAGAACCTTGGTAGATAGGCGCCTAACTAGTGATACGTCATTAAGTTCACCCTCAATTTGTACGATTGTGTCCATGTTGTCCTTCCACGGAGGATAGACATCAAGGACTTCGCACGTTAACCAACGTATACTTCTCAGATAGTCCTTTTAAAAGGTGCAGAGATATGCATACGAGAACCTTTCAGACTGAATCCCACGAAAATTATTTCTCAGCTTTCCAGAGTGATGATTCTGGAGCAATAAGGCGTTTATATGTCTTTGACTGGAGATTTAAATGAAACGGTTGCTTATCGCAGCCTGATTCAACCAACTTGTCACTACTATAAACCACAAACCATTTTCGACTGCAGAATCCGGGATTGTCGTAGAAAGCTTATCGCTGGCGCCTGGTAAACTTCACCATTCGACACATTCCACATATCCCTCAGGAATGTGTCCCGTTTCCAATCGTGGCTAACTTGTACCTCCTCTCACCCCACGTACGGTGCAACTCTTAATACAACCAACCGGCATCACAACTTAACTCAGAACTCGACAAAATCCCGGAAAACATTGCAGTTAATACAGTTAAATTTACAGATCACATTGATTTTATTCCAGTGTCTTTGCTTATGTAACTACTAGTGAAGACATAAGCTCACATGCCAGCCCTTCTAGGACGGGAATAAATACCCGCCTAACCCAACAGGACCTGACCTGTCTGGGAGCTGGTTCACAAGCTTACTATCAACACGACTGTCACACAGCTGCCTCCGCATCTTCTCTACACTGATCATACAACACATGTCTTCACGTTAGATTGACGTTATGGAACTGTCTTTCGTGCCGAGATTGTTAGAAATCCTAACCTTTACTTTTCAGTATAGATAGGTCAAAAAATTAGGGCTATGGTTGGGAGCTAGTGGGTACCCTACTCCATGAAATAGCAACGGCATAATTGTGGTTCAGTTCCATGCACCACTTAGTTACAGAGACCCACATGATCTTGTCTTCTTCTAGCCGAGCGAGATTGTGAGGCCAGAAATCCGGGGATGTAATAACATACGATCTACTGCATCACATGGCAGACGAAATACAGGTGGTAATAATTGGGCGAGTTAATTTTACTATACCCGCACCCTCACGCACTATCTGAGAGGTCTCTGAGTTATACACTGAAGGAGGCGAGAAATGAGATGACCTAGTGAAACGGTTCGTTCATGAATACGACTATATTCCAGACTATCCGTACGGCAATCGTCGGAGTGGCATTAGTGTCATGATAAGCGAACTTAATTGCGTTTACAGCGAAAATTGAATATATTCAATACTAGCACACACTGTTGCATACTACCATCATCGCCAAAAAGAACCGAATTTACTCCGAATCGTAGTACTCATCCTCGCGCTCAGTAATTTTCTCATTCTCTTTGACCTTCTCTTCTATGAGAGTATCTTCGAACATCTTGCCCTCGTCGTTTTTGTCAAGCTGAGAATTATAAGATATTTTGTTAGAACCTTAATGAGACTGTGAGAGTTAGATAAGTGAAGGATGACGTACATCTTTAAAGAGGGCCCCGAGCAATAGTTTTTGGAGCTAATTGAAGGATTATAACTTAGTGTCTGTCTGTTGCTGACTGTAAGTGCGCAAAACTGGAATAGACTCACCACGTGCCATTTTTTTTCCGGCTCATTGATTTCTTCCAAGCGCCTTTTCACTATAAGGAGGTACTTTAGTACAGAAAAAGGTGATAAGGTCGGGGCACACAGAGGGCTACACACCAGGAAAGCAATCAATCCATGGACCCAACAGCTCATCATTATCAAGACCCTCAATGAGAGCCTTCGCTCCTTCATCATCGCCGATTCGTGAAAAATAGAAAGCAGCCCCTATAAAGTCAGATAGTTTCGGCTTGGGGGGTGATTAGCAAACCATGCTGCCCCTTCACATCCGTTTGTAGGTATGCTATGCAGTTGTTGATTACTTTCTTCAAGTATCCTTGCGACTCTCCCTCAACCTGGGGAAAAATTAGAACGGTTTTATCACTGTGGGTTCTGTGGGTTCATACATCCCCGTCTGTTATGACCATAACAAGCACAGGTTTACTTGCGTTCTCGCTCGGACGCTCCTTCTTTGTGTAGACAAAAGGATCCAGGATCTTCTTTTGCAACTGCGTTCCAATCATGGTCAAGCCAGTGTAGCAAATATCCGACAAAATGTCGCCCTTCTCAGGACGAACGTTTTTCCTTCCTTTGCGAGTATTGAAAAATCTGACCGAAACAATTCCATCCGTTCGAGCCAGAGAGTATATGTCTGTAACCTCTTTTAAAACCTTCTTAAGGTTTTCTCGTCGTTCGCCGTTTTCCTGAAGCACCATCGTATCACTGTCGTCTGACCCAATATTAGTAGTGAATGACAAAATCTGATATGTGACCAACCAAGCAAGACTACAAGATCATATAGCGTTAACGAGGCAAACCGCACTGCCATTTCAGATGGACACTTCCGGCGTATTAATTCCGTATACATCGGAGCCGCTTTGGTGGCCGCTGCCCTTAGCTTCGCATTATCTGTGGGATAGAACCTGTCCAAGTCTTCTTTCTCCTCTTTGATAAACTTCCGTAATACTCCCAAGAAATGTTCTTCAGCGACTTTAGGATCTGGAGACGATTTGGTGCCATCGGGAGGCTGCGCGGTGCCGTTTGGAGGCTGCTTGGTACCGTTGGTGGCATTGGCGGTGGCCATATTGAACTGCACTAGTTGTTGGACTCGCAAACTCGAGTTGCAGTTTAAGGTAGGGTTTTACTTGCGCCGTCTTTGGGAACTTCTTATGTTAACGAGAAACACCCACATTCACAAAATTTATCGGGTTGCAAATACTCGGTACTTTTAGAAATCGTAGGTCAGCATGTAAAGAGGCTGCAAAGCAATATTCTGTGCGTAATCATGCGGCAGATTGGAGACCATTACCAAACTAAACATGCAATATGCAGAACTTGCATTGAGTTTTTTGGGATCGAAGGTGTAATATAAACGCATTAAGTGGATTAAAGATAAGTTGACGTTATGCTTCAACACGCATTCTAGTGTGATTGACTGCAACGCATCAGCTTCAAAACACAAACCTTTGAATCGCTAGCCATGCATATGCGAACACCCCAAATCGGTCTGCATTGCAATATCGCCAACACCTCCAGCGGGGAAGTCATCACATAGGCGTATCCCAAGATATCCTTGCCCCCGAACCGCGAACGGAGCCGCCAAAATCCTTTTGTTTGTCTTCTTACATTGCCTAATCCTACATTCCCCACCCCCGCATCTAGAACTGCACTGCAGCAGGTTTACGAGCGCAATTTAGTTTGCTCTACGTGTTCGACACACCAAACAGGATTCTAACTTTCTTGATGTGCTTCACTAGTAACCGTGCTGCAACTGTGAGGATCAGAAGACATCTCTCACAGAAAGCTGCCCAAGTCATATGGTGTCTTTAATATTAATTAAACAAAACTTTTTATATGTATGTAGAGTCTAATGAAAATAATAACCCGAGGACTTTAACTTTGGTGCCAGCAACAATCAAGGTTCCACCCACCCTTCCCCTACAGCATCCTAAATAGTATTTGATAGTGAAAAGAATGTAAAGGGGAATATTGCGATAGCCTAAACACCTATGACGTTTCCGTGCGTCTAGGGAAATAATATCAAGCTGCGGAGGTAGTCTGTAATAAAAAGCTCGGCGTAACTCCACAGTCACGATGTGAGACAGCAGCCTCACCGAAATTTTCCGCAGTTACCGCTACTAAATACAATATACAGACTCAGTTTGAGTTCTGGAGAGTGATAGGTACTATTTGAAGGGGAGGGAGTGAGTGCATCTAGATACTGTAATTAAGCGAGTATCACATCAAAAGTGCTGCCCGTATGATCTCCGAATGCTCTCTGAGCACTTCCCGAATGCCCCCCTACTTCGGAACTCCAGAGCTGCTAGTTGAATATGAGGTGCTGCTATGATATCCGGAGTAGCGCAAATTACTTCCTACCTGAGTTAATTATATTCCTCCTGCTTCCAGTAAGTTCTTAATTGCATCAAGGTGGGTAATGGACATTGCGAAAGTTGAGAAATAGGAGCGGGACTTCTGATGCCAAGGCGCTTGCGTACTTACCAAGCTTGGAGGAGATAATACACCAGACTCTTCTGTGAGGGTTGGGAACGGGACTACTGCGGAGTCGCTCCGAATCTTTGCTGCCTCGCTTAATAGTCCACTAAAATCTGCATAAAAGTCCAATCAATCACATATATGTGCAATGCCATTCTACCCGCAAAGTAATTTACTATATCCCATCACTAAGATTCCTTTTTACGGTATCCTAGCTTCAAAATTTTAAATTTAGGTTTTCCGGTAGGGATTTGTACCTAAACGGCTGGAACTTTCCCAAACTGGTATGATTGATTGTGTCAGTACCCTTGCAAGTACTGTATGTCTCGACAGTGCATTGTCCAGTAAAAAATTACTGTCACGAAGTAGTGCCTCGAATGTGGCAGAACCCCGGAAATTTCTTTAGATATAAACAGTTTGATTGCCGCCTGGAGAAGCAGCACATTCCATACAAACAGCTCATTCTCTTGAACGGGAATGGCTCACAAACGGTTGGCCGAGACACGATATTTACCAGATGCTTGTGGATGGGTGCGCATTTACAGAACTGGACCGAATCATTGGAACGCCCAAATACTTCTTATGTAAATCTCTACGGATCGAACCAAATACAGCTATTCTTCCTTCTTCGTGTGCCGACTGTGCTCTTCGTTTAGTTTTGTTTCTACTCAGGAATAAAGTTCACCATTCATGTTCAATATTCGGTTAAGACCCCACAGGATTGCGTTCCCAATCCCTCGAAGAAGAGACAAGGCAACTACGAGGGCTGGATTATGAACCTACTCTACTAACAATAAGAGGTGAGCCTACGTACAACCAGATGAGAATGTAGCAAGGTATCTAAGACGCCGGCAGATCATATTTGTTTTTGCACACCACCCGTGTATTCTAAGACTAGTTACATTATTCGTTTCGCTTACTTTAAGGTGTATTGCGTATTGGTAGGATTAAATGATTTCTGTTACGGGTGGCGATCCCAGATGCACATTGCGCCGTGCCTGCATGAGAAAAGCAATCCATGTTGGTCGAAATCTGCTTGCCAGAGGGGGAACTCGACTTATCTGAAGTGTTTCTGTTTTTTCAGCTGGAGATGATTGTAAACAGGCTGCAGGCCTGGACATTCGCTTGAAAATCAACTGCAATCAATTTTGAAACTCAAAGGAGAATCAACAAGCTTTTCGAATAGATGGCTATGCCACACTTCCCATACACTACAAGTTCGATAATCCGAGCGATACAACTCAACTCCTCGTATACGAATATCCAATTCACCACCGGCGTCTCCACTAGAAGGTGCAATAGCCCGCCGAGGGAATGTACTCTACTGTCTGGGCTGTTCCTGGATTCGATATCATTGCTGACAATTACAGGGCCTGATACACGATCCGTATATATTGTGTATGTCTAATATGTCGTAGAAATCAGACGAAAACTAATTGAGGTTTTAGAGGACTGTAACGGGAGAATAGAATGCAATACGTAAATATTCTCGACTCAATTGATAGGAAGGTGAACTGTAACGTCAATGAAAGGATGAGAAGACTACCTCAGTGTGTGAACATCGAAACTCCTGTGGACTTCGATGCTTTTGGAGTGATGAGAGTTTTAACTCATTTTATTATACTTTAAAGGGGAAAAAACGAAACTACGTGGAGGCTAAGTGCAGAGGGAACGGGAGAAAGAAAGGTACGGGGAGAAAAGGCACGGAGAAAAACGCACCCTTAGAAAAGCATTGCGAGTCCCATTTCAGTACCATTTCCATAATGCCTTTACTGCGATTCAAAAGAACCCTAACCCAATCCTTGCACTTAAATGCCTTTTAAATTTGGTGTAGGAAAAGGCACTGTTCTGTGCCTTTCCCGGTGCCTGTAAAGAAGCAAATTTCCGACTCCCTTAATTAGAGTATGACATATCTAATTCGCAAATAGCACCGAAATCAGAACACCACTCCACATCATTCGGTCAACCCTAGCGTTAGCCGCGATCCAGAGTCATTGCTCGTTCCTCCCCATCTTCCCTCTGCCTCCCGCGATACTTGGGATGTTTCAAATTTTTCAGCAAAGCCCATACCGCCGTGTCTTCCCCACTGTCATGCTTCTTCCTATAAACAACACAAAGAGTGAATAGAACGAAAACCACCGTAACGACGCCCGAAGGCTTCCAAAAATCACCGAACGTCTGAACCTGTCGCTTTCCGGGGTCCAGTGCATAGTACTATTTTGAGATACGTTAGCTATCAAAAGATCTAATAAGCACAGAGAAACTCACGGATGCTAAGAATGAAAGAGGAAGGAAAATAGTTGTCACAACGGTGAATAGCGACATTGTCTCCGCATGCATCTTTGCCTGTGCTCGGGCAACTTGCCCTTGACCTTTCATTGTCTCCTCAAGCGATATCGCCTGATCTATCATTCTTTGCGCGTGAGTTCTAGCTTGTTTTGCCACTGTTTCTGATGCTCCTTCTGACACAACCTGCAGCATCTTCACGGCGTTCGGAATTAGTCCGAGGAGATAATACAATCAACGCGTGAAGTAGATATAACATACCATGGCCTGGGTCTTCCTCCCGCTTTCCTTCAGGCGCTCGAACTTCTCCGCATATGCTCTTCTCTCAGACAGCACTATCTCAAACGCCGCGGATATTATTTGAAAGGCCTTTCCCTTATGGATGGGTGAAGAGAGCAGCCGGATAACATTTCGGTTGTAACACGGATCGTGTGGGTCCCAAAAAGTACCCTGCGCCATTTCGTACAGCTCTTCGACCACTTTGATCTGGGAGTCAATCAAATACAATATTGCCGACACACCACCAAGAAGAGCATTCAGATGGGCTTGGATGATCAGGCGATTATTAGACTCAGCCCTGTTACCTGTGGTTGAAGCTGTGCCAGGCGCGGGATTCGGAGCCCTCGGTGTTGCAGGGTTGCTGTTCGTCGGGGGTGGGGTGTTGGGGTTGACGTGGCCTGTTGCAGAGACCTGTGTAGTCTCGGCGATGAGACGTTCGATTGCACGCTCCTATGAAGAGACTTACGTATTAGTTTGTTCCACTATTTTGGTGAGGGTGCTAAAAATGATACTAACGATATTAAAAAAGCCCTCTCGGAAGTGTTCGAACACCTGTTTGGCGGAGTGTCGAAATAACGTGGAGATCATGTGTACCAACAGATGGACCGAGCTGATTCTGTGCTGATTTGGGGAGAAAGGAAATGAGCTTGAATGCTCGCTACCCGAAACGCCAGTTTTGAGTATTGCTATCACATCTACGCCTCGCCGTTAGTGAAACGCTGTAAATCCCTCTATAATGTGGGGTTAAATTAACTGTTGTTAATAGATACAAAGCAGGTTTGATGAACAAAGACTTGCTGTAAACCCGAAATCTGAACCTCTGCTGTATTCCGGTAATCGGCCAGTGATACCCCATTGCCGGCGTCATCGTGTTGATTCCCATAACTGAAATGTGGAATAGATACAAAGAGTTTTATATGTGGCGGCGAAGAAATACCACGAAGAGAGATTTGGGGCTTGGATTTAGGCCCAAATACATTATCGGGTAACTGTAACTTCCATTGTCCACTGTCCAGAATTTCACACTCGCTCCGACCAAGAGGGTCTAGCAATTGCGTGTCAATTGAGTCGAGAAATGCTCTAAATTGCTCTTTGTTGTTTTGGTGTAGCTCTCTATATTACCGTTCAGCTTCCAGCCCCTCTCTACATCGCATCATATTGGACATACAATATTTGAACAGCCTCTATGGGCTCATCCAATCTCGATGAATTTATCTTCTTCAAGTTTTCTATGGGCAACGCCTCGACAGTGCATTCCCTTAGCTTTAAGTCGGCGGTACCTGTATCTGCAATTGCCGGTTCGTTGTGAATCGGATATTCGTATCTTAAGAACTCGCTCGGTCCTCTTGGAACCTTAGGTTGGTAGTGCGTCGGAAGAGCAGAATGCCCGTCGACTGAAATAATGTTTCCCTCTGATATGGTTGCTGAATCGGAAGCCATTGCAGACTCAACTTTTGCAGCAGGAAGACGAAGAACAAGCGACTTTGTGTCTGCACAATTATGTTTGGGATGGCGCATTCTCTTTAACTGCGACGTGGGGTACATCTAAGATTTAACAGCAAAAATGCATACCCTGAGACATTCTGAAAAGGGTAACGAACACGACTGCTTTTAGCGATTGAAACCGTCCTAGGAATGTTTCACTTACAGTGAGGCTAAGTTTGGGCTGAATGTATAGTGAGACATCTTGGCTCGCCACTGTTTGATTGGTGCCTCTAGTTATTCGGGTAGGGATCTAGCATTGGGGAGTTAATGTCAGGGCGGGGGGTGGGGGCCTACCGATCATAATTTGGGCGCTTACCTCTGGACGATTTTGCCATCCACCTGTTCGCTCGAGTACCTGACCATGCAATACAAAGGGGGAGATATATGACTATCTCAAGGCGCATTCGTTGAAGTCCAAATCGATCGAAATTTCATCCCTAAACCCATGTCTAAGCCGGCCCCAATAGACAAGGAAAGTGTAATATGGCCTCCGAATTCATGCATAATCTTTTGAGTATGATCCCTACTCGTTGCCTTTTTATTTTGAGTTCTAATCCGTTGTTGCACGTGTTACACACAGCTTGCATGGCAATTTGCGGCAAGGATTTAACTACTCTACTAAGTTCGGGTACAAGCCCCGGCACGCTAGCTTACGGTATTACATGAGATTTGGTACTCATTAGAGAGCACAAATCCTGCCTATGCACAACTATGCACAAAATTGTGCTTCGAGCGGCAGACGCATCTATATGCCCACCTCCGGTGCTCACTACTGTTTCTGGAGGTATTCCGAGCGATCATCCCCGGGAGAAAAGCACACAGTAAATTGTTAGACAGACCACAAAAAAATGCATGTATAAAGAACATCCGCCGATGAGACATTCAGCCTCGAGCTTGCATTCATTTTTTCTAGTTCAAGTAACCTTGACTCACGAGACGTCTTCCCATCGTGGCGAAGCAAATTAATATCGTCCGCTAGAAAAAGTTGACGTGATAAGTGGATTGTTGGGGCTGAGCCTCAACTCGCATTACAGTGTGATTGGCTGTAGCATATCAGTTCGTTTGGAATTGGAATACTTTGAACCTTGCTAGCCTCCTGCAGGGAAATCATTGAGTATGACGTTTGAGGACCCCACTCCCTTGAGCCGCAAGTAAAGGAGCCGCCAATACCATGCTGATGGTATGTTCATCCCATATGTAGCCTTTCCTGTCATCCTACACATGCACAGTATGGCATTTCTTCAATTAAGCGTTTATATTGGTCTCTGGATCTCGACAGCTTGATGCAAACGTCTATGTCAGTGGATAACATGTGCACACCAGTTTGTACCAAATGGTATTGACATTACCAGCCTAAAACCTTCGAAACCGTTTTAGTAATATGTATTGATATTGTCCAAGGAGATGCATGGTTATGTACTCTACTCTACAGAATGTATTGTACATAAAAAGCAATGAGGCCACAGATTGAACGCTAGCGCAGAACACAACCCAAGTTTGCGAGGCCAACAGCCAGTTCAGAATGGCCACTCCTGCGCGCCTCCCTAGAACCGCACTAAGCACCCACCCCAACCCCAGACACTGGATCCGGCCAAAGCCTCCAAAGATAGAATTGCAGACTCAAAAGATGTGTTCGCTGTTCAGTAGGTATGTTTCAGGTTCCAATTATTGTATGGCATAGCGCGGACCGCGTCAACTCTAAATTAAGTTTTCCAAGAAGCATAATGCATGCACTGCGCAGTGCATAGGTAGCTTACACCGATAAACAAGTCACACAACCCAATGCGCACTCTACTCTCTCAATGCTAAAACCTCTTCACATATTCATTCGTTTACCAATCCAATCGGTGCAGATGATACGAACAAAAGTTATAGTTGGCTGAAACGTGAACAGACCGGAAAACCGCCATGATCCCCGACATCATTGGCCATCTCGTGCAGTTCCCTTGCAAGTGTACCAGATGAATATTGCATGTCGATCAAAATATAGGTGTGACATGTTGGTGATTCGAGGGAGAGGATTTCCTTACCTGTGTATCATTTGAATCATGACACCCCACAGAATGTCAAATGAATTTTCACAACTTCAGCAAATATTCACACTTGTTCACTCCAGCACCGTTGCAGCTCCGTATGTTCACATACTTATTGGAATATAATACATAAACTCTAGTCCTGGTACCATTCATGATGCTTTTGTACTGTCACCCTACAGTAGTGCCCGTCATTATATCAGATGTGCTAAATCACACTCTCACTCAATATCAAGCAAATTGGCCGAGAACGATATTGGCAACAACGAAAGAACCTCCCTTTTCGAGAAGCCCGTGTCTTCCACCTCCGCCTGACGGTTCCTACTCTCCGCTGTCCTCTATATTCATCTCTGATTGTAATGTTAAAGAGACAGATGCGCACTAGCTTCGCAGAACTCAACCCGAGCCAAAAATGTCGACGATAACACTGTAGCGTTTGTCATAAGTGTGAGGGAGGAATACTTACGGATATATTGTGCTTAGTGTCCGAGAATTATGATACCAAGCCGAGCAACATGATGATCGAGCCCCAACTGTGCATGAAAGCCCGGTCAAGCACGACCACTGTTTCCTACAATATAGCCCACGAAGTGTAACCCGCCACGGACCGGTTTTGTTGCAAGAATATGCTCAACCAACTCTCCAGACGAGTACAACGCCATGAGATGTCGCGTCACCTCACACTGTCCTGCGGCCGTCTCCGTAATGCGGGTGTGCTGGAGTAGTGATTGGAGTATGGTGTCTCTACTATACTGTAGAGTATGTTTTGTGCGTAATGCAAGGCTGTTTTGTTTTGGGAGGGGTCTATCGATGGCTGTCTCTAGGTCTTCAGTTGTGCCTGACCTTAGCTGACATTCGTTCCGGTTTTGAATGTTTTGCATCTACTGTACATTGCCAACAGACGAACATTGAACGCCATTGGTCTGATACGAAGCTTGGAATGTGTCATTTAAGGCTGAGGTTGGTTCATTAATCAAGAAGTTCAGTCATCTGTCATGTTCGGGTTCGTGGTTTATCGGTATGGTATAGCCAGGCTGTGATCACAAGCTATCACACGGTACTCAGAAGTTCGAGTTGTCACTATGGCGTGGAAGGAAGTCGCCGATACACTGGACGTTGGCGAATTGACTCACGAGTTGTAGACTTATACTCGTAACTCATACACGAGTTTTCACTTGCCACTGGTATTTCCAATCATGAGCTTCCATAGACTTACACAGAGCTCCAGGCTCTCCTGTATATAAAGACAGAGTTCTCCCTTAGATAGTTCAATAGATTTCTTCCGCTTTACATTCGCAACACGAGTGATTTGACAAATCAACGTTGTTAACTTAATTCGGCCACAATGGTGGTTACGTTCATTCGGGGAATGGCTGTTCTGGCCATGGTGATCGTGATTCTCCCCCGGAACCATCTCAGTATCTATCCCCACACTCGACTGTCTCAAGCTAGTCTGCTAGTTGTCACATACTCAGGTTTAGATTTATATTTGTGTTTCAACCTAACAAAAAGCTCTCTCATTTGATGCACGCATATATAGATTACCAGCCTTTGTCAGACATACAGGCTTATGAGATTCAACTGGAGATAAGACAGCTGAGTACAAATGCATGTGTCTATGGCATACACAAACTGCTATAAATATGAACGTGGAAGCTCCCAACATGGGGAGACACAATACGCCGTCTAGAGTACCATGATTTTTTGTAATAGGCCGAGTGATAAAAGATGATTCCTCTCATATAGCTTTAGCCTCTTATCAACCGTAAATATTATCCTTTCGTTCGTTAACAGACCAACCGTGGTCTAGATTAATGTTTTGAAGCGCCCTCGTGTTGAGCAATAACAAAAAGAATGAAAGGATGCTGATTGTCTATCGTACAAAGAGAGAATAAGATAGACCTAAATAAGAACACAAATCATACCTGTGTTGAAAGCAAAAGAGAAAGGATGAAGAAGCTCAATTGTCTGTCGATCCAAAGAAAAGGGAAAACTATGAACTTATATATGAAAGAGAGAGAAGGAAAACCCAATGCCGACTGCCAAAGCCGGAGCCCAATGCCGAGTACCAGTGCCGAGCCCTCCTCCTCGCCATGGGGGCAGGCGAGGCCAATGGGGGCCGTAAGCCACCGGCCTCATGCCCGAGCCCGCCAGAACCAGACACTAGGGAAGCCACCGGGCCAAATCCCTAGTCAACAACCTGGAGCATAGAGACGAGTGCACTTGGGAGCTTGGAGACAAGTGCAGTTGGAAGCAGAGAATTGAGTGCACTTGGACGCAATGTTCTTAAGCGACCAGGCCGGCCCAAGTTTGCAGAGGCCTGCTAGCGGGGGCTTTTGAATGAGAGCTGGCTGGCCTGTGGGATTTCCCGGCCAGCCTGCAGGCTTTATCTGCCGGGTGCCCGCCTGTAAAAAAATTTTTAATGGAAAAAAGGATAAACAAGATATTGTGATTGAAAGACACCCTCTGCTAGCTACACTAAGAAAGTTTCCAAAGCACGAACTAAGTACTACATCTGACTCAGCTATCCTAGCCCCGCTATTACCAGATTTCATTAACTGAACCCGATGAACATATCCACCACTTTATGAAGCTTTTGTAATATATAGAGGCCGGCCGGCCGCCACTAGCGCGGGCTTTTAAAATGGAGGCCGCTTGGGAACACTGCTTGGATGCATAGACCAGCATAGGCTCATAGGCCTATAGACTTGCTAGTCGTATAGACTTCTAGTAGTCTATGCGCGGTTGTCTATAGGTTCACTATGGACTACATATCGTGCAGGGGTCCACGAGAGGCTGGTTATGAGCTGCAAATGTGCGCATGTGTGCATAGCGCAGCCGTCGCAACGTTTAGTGGGTTTGCACTTTGCGGATGTCTTTTTTGGTTGTTGCTCAAACTCGTTTGTTGCAGCACGCGACAGAGATATGAAGTTTTTGTTGCTCCAGGCTGTTATATGGAGCGGTACTGTGTGGGTGGATGGTAACATTGGCAAAAATTAAGTTTTGTGCGCTGTCACGCAAATTCACTCGAAGATATTAAGGCTTGCTCTATCTTTGGAGGTTGCCTCCTACAGGCAGCCGTACAAGGTGTTGGCAATGAGGGGCTGCTGTGTCAGAAGGGAGTAGTCCATATAGTTTCTACTTTTTTTTTGTTGCCGGAGATCGGTTGTCTCGCTTTTCATGTGGTTGCCGCTTGTGACCTCGCTAACACCACCGAAACGTACCAACCACGAACACCGATACAGTAGGGCACAGGTTTTATACTTGCTCACGCACCTTGAACCTAATATGTAGCCTACATAGTGCACATACAAACTATCGTTTTCTATAACGTGACTGCTCCTCTTCCACCGTTCCCGAATTCCGCGATTTACTAATCACGCCCTGACTGCTCTGCACCTATCATCTGAATTTCAGTACCGGCACGAAGACATTTATTCCGCGGTGTACCGGGGTATTAGCCCGTTGGCAGTTGAGACGAACAAAGATTACCTTCCTGAACGGTGCACAATTGGAGCAATGCTCGTGGGGTTAGAGACAGTAGTAGTGTTGAGAACATCTCATCCAACAAGAGCTATTGAGAGCCAGTATTGATGGACAAGAGTAACACTACTCGATACAAAAGCTGACTAGCCGAAGTCAAGTATGAAGAGAGCAATTTCAGCGTGAGATAATTTCGAACAGGGATGTTCGAGGCCCAGTGCATGACCATGAGATTCCGTGGTAAGGGTGGAGCTGAAAGCTATGTTTAAGTTAAACAAGCGCTTGAGATTGTTGAAGTGAATGAGTGAGTTGATTGTAGGTACAAGAGAGACGGACAAAGGTGCGTCTTATATATGATGAGCAAGAGGGCGAGCATCGTGTGAAGTCTAAAAGGGCAGTCATGGCGTGAAGTCTAATGAGACA
>Ga0307512_10002651_pt1 | contig 22094 bp, 34 predicted proteins | sample 14_EM_MG_FD_200267 | JGI IMG/M metagenome (GOLD analysis project Ga0307512, IMG submission 200267) | Populus trichocarpa ectomycorrhiza microbial communities from riparian zone in the Pacific Northwest, United States - 14_EM | ecosystem: Host-associated > Plants > Roots > Unclassified | place...
TATCCTAGAATACCTTCAGTAAAATTCATGTTGCCGTTGGGCTAAGGAGGGATGGATTATTTGCCTTCAAAGTCAAAACGAGAAGTCGTGCATCAATGTGACAGATTTTGGCTGGAGGGTAACGCTCAGTCACACGGACCAATCAGTGCCCCATTGTGCAGCCCGTTGTCACGCTCAAGTCATCCTATCTTTTGGTGCCCAGCCCGTTGCATGGAACTAGCTGGAAAACTGATTTTCTGATGGAGTACATCCAGGATTGATTGGTTCTTAAGCGCCAAGTACCCTGGGTGAGTATTTAATTAATCCGGTTGGATTTTGTGCTGAAACCGGCAGATTTTAGGATGTTTTGTCTCCTGGAGTCTCGAACATACAAGAAAAAAGAAACCTAACTAGATATATCTCATATGTACATACACTAGTACACTGGTGAATATTTTCAGCGAAGTGGGACAAAAGTCGCATGAGATACGGGGGGGTGCACGGTTACTCGTCGCGCACGACTTCTAGGTGATCGATAGTATCCATGAACCGGTCCCTGTATTGCAGTGGTGCTGTGACGTCCGTTTTCAGCGGGGACCGAATACTATCCACCGAATAAATTGCGAGTTTTTCAACCATCGTCTTCAGAAGAGTATATGCGGTACCTGGCCCGTACATCCGCTCGACAAGCTACAACATCCCATTTTAGAGCAGGGAGGGACGGTAAAGGGGTGGCTCCACTCGCTAGCCCCAGATTTTCGGGACTTTGCGGACATGCGTTGAGATCAACTTCCGACGAACGACCCCGGCTGCAGCAGGATGGTTATGCGACGAAAGCGAGAAGATTGGCCGGCCCCGAACGCATTGTGTAGGACCCACGCACCCATTCTGTCCGATTCGTTGACCCTGAAAGTCTGTGTCTCTACACTGGCTGCCGGGATGATTGGTTTCTGTTTGGCTGAAGGTTCGCCACAATGATGTCCAATAATCCACGATAATCGGTGTGTGGCTCATTTCTCGGTTCGATAAGCTGCCAGATCCTACTTTAAAGTAGGGATGGTAACAGGGGGTGGTGAAAGGGCGGTTTCACCCGTTGACCAAAGGGGTAGAGACGGTACAGAGAATCTTGTGGCCGACAAGTTGGAGCAAGAGTAGGAACGGGCACCAAAGCCAGATTCGGTATGGCCTCCTCATGCAATCCAGATGTTATCCCCGCTCGTTACGGCGTGCTTGCGAGCCTCTAGGTGGAGAGGTCTACCGGGATCGAGTTTGGCCGTTCTCGATCACACAATTGATCCTCGATTCCACCGTACCTCCGCTCCTCGGCTTCGAAGGACTCATGACGAGTCGCGTCGGCTGCGGCACCTTATAATTGATCCCGTGCCGCTGTGCCGGGTCGTGTAACCCTCCTTAACGAGACCCTTCATCTTCAGGCTCGTTGTCTTCTCCCGAGGCGTTGGAAGGCTTTCCAACTTCGCCTTCTCTTTACGATTACGCGGCAGGCCGGCAGCCGTTGGTGGATCTATCCTGGCTGGAGTCAGGACAGATTGAGGGTTCAAAACACCGTCGAGACCTGACGACCAAACTCTCCCTCCTTCCACATTCTATCCTGACCATTTGAACCCCTCCGGCTTGTATCTCACCTTTCGTTACGCCAACGCTGGACGATGATCCCACTTCTCGCATCGCGATCGCGCTACACGGTTACCAACTTTCTCCGTTCGCCACCTACGTATGCTAGGCGAACCATCAGTGGTTCTTCCTCACGGAGAGGGGGTATCTTCCGCAATCCGGAGGGCCGATGGTCAATTTCAACGGAAACAGCTCTCGGTACCTTAACCCTCAGTGAGACTTTCGCCTTGCTGAGCGGTTTATTCGCCAGTGAGTATGCCCAACCTCATTTGGTGCACATTTGAACTCCCGCCACCACACCAGTCTACGTGTTATGTCGAGTTCAGGATTCGGAGAAGAAATACCACGAGTTCGAGGCGCGAGCGCGTGGCTTCTTGATCCGAGGGATTGAGGAGAGGCGAAAGGCAGTCAAGATTCTGATTGCTGCAAGAGAATGTTTACGGCAAAAGGAAAAAGAAGCAGAACAGGATGGTGAATCTTTCAACGAGGAGGATGCGAGGCTCAAGGCAGAGACGTTGAAGGTACTTGAGAGACAAGAGAAGTTCTTGAACGACCTTGATGCCGGTGAGCCTGTTGAAGTTTCCCCCGGTCATAGACTTCGTAAGCCTCGCTAGCCGTCAGCGATTGATGTGTACTCGTGTGTATGCCTGGAATGAAACCCCCCACTCCTTTCTAACCTTCACTCACGAACACACTTCTTTCCAACTCCGGTGTCACTGGCCGGATATGGACAGTCTCGGAGAGTGCCTACTTGTAGTTGGGGGCTTATATGCGCGTATGAACGGGGGCCGCTCAAAGGCAAATGGAGGCGCCGGGTTAACCCAATACCTACACTACGGTCATCGTACTGGTCCACACTCTCGCCGCAGTCCTTACAATCATCCCAGTATACCTATGCAAAGAGCACATCATCTGCTCCGTGTGTCCCCTACCATACACTGGGTAGGAACCTTTCCCATACTCCAGCACACCTTCCGCGGACGGCCGGCGTTGGTATCTCCAATACGTCCAATTTCGATCTTATCGGTGATCACTATGGGACGGGCGCGCTCACAAGCTAGTCGGGTTCTTATCGACGACCTCTGATAATCATTCGAGAAGTTGAGGGAAAACGCGGCCTCTCCATCGCAGGTGGGTTTGTTTCGTCGTTCCAGAACGGATACATCGTGACCTCTATTAAACCGCAGGTGACTACAATATGCACGGTTACGAGCCTTTCTCGAGATGTGATTCCGATTTTGCCTGTAACCCAGCAAAGTGTTCGCAAGCAAGCTGTAGACGAGTAACGTTAACCGTGGCCTGATGTTGGTCTGTGTCGCCTAGCCAGCCTCAAACGGGGGGTCAGTCGTGTAAGCCACTGAACGATTCAGATCTCGGTTTTCTTCTGCCTGGAAAGCGGCATGCAAACGAAAAGGAGAAGCTTAGCAGGGTACCAGATCAACAGATCTTAAGTTTTATCGATAACGACTCGAGGCTCCCTGCCGACCTGTAGGACGACCCCAAAAGGTCGGGTATCTCTCGTCACATGCCTTGTTGATTACTTCCCTATGATCGTTCAAAATGACAGTCATTCGGAGCCGCCAAAACACACAATCCTGTCAGGTGTGTATTGCTCTATTACGATCCATGAACGTGTTATCAATCTATTACCATTGTTTCAGGACTCGCGATCAGAGTAAAAATACACCCCAGCCCCCCGAGGATGCAGCGTAAAGGATTCTCCTGTCCCACGATGAAGGTGGAGAAGCGTACGTCTCACATGAAGTGACGACATCAGAGGTGGTAGAACCTCATGAAAGGGCTGTCGAAGCTGATGTCCAGCTTTTGGGCACCCGGCAGATTCAAACATGTGGAGTCTGCTCAACCGTTATTCCCATTGGTCGTCCACTTGAGGAGCAACTTCAAAGCCAGCAGCACATGTCTCAGTGCCCTCGTCCACGCTTCTTCTTGACTAAATTGAACCTTGACCGAGACGTCCCCGATCTTGTCTTTGGCGATCCTAATGATGATTTCCGAAGTGTCAGAACCGTGAAAAACCCATAGTAATCAATGTGGGACGCAACTGATGCGGAAACTCTACGGTGGGATCCTGGGCTTTTACGAACTCGAGGGTTTGACGGAGACAGTCGAGAAACGCGACCATCGCGTGGTCAAATCGTCTGTTGTGGAGAATTCGTCCGAGGTGGAGGTCACCCGAGCCGTGTAGTTCTAAGCTGGCTTTGTCCCCGCCAATTCTCTCAATACGAGAAAATGATCCCATTGGGACGAGTGTCCAACTGGGGTGTCCACGTCAGTAGAACCGTTTGGGATGGACGAGAGGGGTGGCTCACTTTTCAAAAGAAAAATCCAGTTTGCGGGCGATGGTATAAAGGAGTAGTAATGTCTGCCCCCAAGCAGCGTTGATCTCTGCCCATTCGACCTGAGGATCCGCTTGAACATGCGATCATGCTGGGTGCAGATAATGTGACTTACAGGGATGCCGGGTACTCGTCCCAGCCGCAGACCGTTGATTGTTCCAAAAACCCCATCGTGTCCAATGCAAAAGGCGTCATTATACACGTTCGTTCGTTCCAGCTTTTCCAGAGTAGCGGCGTCGGCAGCGTATGCTGCCTTGATAGCAGCAAGTTGGGATGTCTGTTCAGAGGCTCGAAGTTGCTGCGAATTGTACGCTCGCCAGAACCTGCACAACGGTAAGTTGGAGAGACTGAAAGGGATAAAAAGGCCACGAACTCTGCTTCTTCCTCCTCTAGAGCCCTCTCTTCCAGTTCCAAAGCCTTCAGCTCCGCTTCCAATTGTTCACGTTCCTTCTCCGCCTCCCTAAGCTGCGCAATTGCGGCCTTCTCTTCCTGCGCAAGCTTCGCAATCTTCTTCTCTGTCTCTTGCGGGGTCAACCCGTCCTTCTCCCTCTCTTTCTCCTTCCTCACTTCCTTCTCAAACGCGATATACCCATCTCTCTCTTTCTTCGTCTCGTCTAGCTGTCTCGTAAGCGAGGCCAGAAGCAAATGAGTGCACTCTGCACATAACGGATGATCTACATCCGTGCGGCTCGATATTAGATTCATTAGCCGTTGTGTGGATCTGACATGCTGGGATATCGGGGTAGGCTTGTGGTACGACGAATCATCCGCTGGCGGTTCATCTGCCTTGGTCTGTGCGGAGACTTTTCCAGTAGTCGTATGAGAAGTTGGTGTGTGTCGAACAATGCTGTCCTGAAGCAAGACGAAGGATTCACTCGAGAGTTGTTCCCGGTGGGGATGTTTGGTGGTTTCATGTGAGATGGTGGATGGTCGGGAGGATAAAGAAGCATGCGCGGATCTCTCCCATGCAGATTTGGCGGCCGAAGACGATGGGATCCTAGATAACCGTTCTGCGTCTGTCGGTAGAGTTGAAGTAGATGAACGAGGGGGAGGAAGCGAGCCTGCGATCATGTCCCATGCTGAGGGCGTTAGATCCACTAGGGACGCATCCAACTGTGGGCCATAGGTCAGCACCAGAAACAAGGACGGTTGAAGGTTATCGCACTTGTAGTGGCTGTTTGCATTGCTGGCATACGAAGGCCATGGTGGTCAGCCACAATCTCAATGGCTGAACTCAAGCTGAACTTCCGGCGTGACGAAGACGGAAACAACTAGGTTCCCACGTTTACTCATCATATTAGAAACCCATGAGAGTTTTAGTATCCATTTGACCTCTCTCTTAGAGAGAAAATGACTGAATCGGCATCGCAGTGACCTGTAGCACCTTTACAATAGAAACATAGAGAGAGCGTAGTTTCAAAGCAATACTAAATCGTCCGGGCCCGAAGTGGCCCTAGGTCCGGACGCAGGCATACGATATAAGGTCAATAGTCCTTCCATGCTCGCCCATCCGAGGAGGCCGCATCCACGTAATGCACGACAAAGGTCTTGAAGGGATTAAGTATCTCCTTGGTTATCGACCGCAGGATCCGTGAATGTATAGTTACACTTCACGCAGACGAAGAATAGCGTCATGCGCGTCTGCTTCCGTTTCGACTGGTCCTGGAAGAAAACGCAACTGTAGGTTCAATCCGGTGAGTGATAATCTCCAATGCCATTCAAGGAGACGGATGAGTACTCTGAGTTCCCGCAATTTGGGCAGGTCATGTTTGAGTGAGCCTACAACAACGAAACGACATTGGTTAAAATAGACCGCGGCCTTGGATGTGAGCGAGACGTACCAGGGTCGGATCCGTGCCGAGGTCAGTCGTGACTCCCTTCTGCTCCCTGAATGCGAAAAACATACACTCAGCGGCATGAGCACGAAACTTCGTAAGACGCACTTCGTGACGGTTAACAAATCGTTCCTATACACGCATTTGTTCTCGGCGATCTCATCGTACGGGCAAATTCTGCACGCGTAGACCATGATCCTCCTTTGCGGGTCTGCCTTGGGGTACAGCAAGTTGTTGCATTCCGAGCAAAAGTGAAGAGAAGCCTGGTGTAGTTATAACGATTTAGCTCTCTGCCAATAAGTATTTCGCGTGACCGGTGTATACAGACCATGTCTTTCAGGAGATCGAGGAAGATGGAGGTGGTGGACTAAGGACAGGCAAGCTTATGTAATCACACTGGAACAGCACTTTTGCGGTTTATTATTGCTAGTAAAGTACGCGTGTATGACGGGGGTATGGGGTCTGAGTGCAGAGGAACAGCATTGAACGTAATATAGAATTAGATAACCTAGAGGCAACCTTTTATCAGCCAACAAAACGGGTGGATCTCAAAGGGGCCATACCTTCGGAGCAATGCTAACAATCTTTCCCCATCCCTTCAGTCTAAGATCTGCGCTAACGACGCCACCTATTCTAGTTCCGAGCATGTCTCGCTTGTTGTTCAGCAATACTGCAGCGTTGTCGTCAAATCGAATGAGTCGGCCATCTGGTCTCCGGACAGCCTTTTTTGTACGGACGATGACGGCGCGACGAACATCTCCCTTACGGACTTTTACGGCCGTACTTGACGCCTGAGCAGCGGCAGATACAGGTCGTGCGCGTTTCACGACGCAGACAATCTCGTCACCAACGCCTCCCCAGCCGTTGTTGACCTTTTGCTTAAGAACGTTGACGCATTCGACCAGGAGGGCACCGGAGTTGTCTATGACCTGTTCGCTACCTGTCAGCTTTGCCCTGTACGGCGTTGAGTTAGCGACTTACATTGAGTGTGCCCTTGAGACCAATCATCACAGGGGAATGGGGGAAAGTAAGAATCGGAGCAGTCCGACGCGCGCAGCTGCCAGATCACCCGAGAAGCCTGATCATACGTTCACACGATTCACTACGATGGTACACAAAGCTCTCATGTTAGGACCTGCTGTTTTGTACTCTAATAAAAATCCAATCGATTGCAGCTCGCACCCCGGTTCTGTGGGTCACGGTCAGCCCGTTATAGAATCCGAGGAATATGCCAAAACGCACCCCTCTAGGGCGGAAACGCCCATGACGTCCAAACTTGCAATCCGTTCTCTGCGGTGGTGCATATCGGATGACGAATCATATTCGTACGTCCTCCTGGAATTCTCGATCTTGTTCTGGAACCACTCTTCGTAATCCCGACGAATCTCATCGACCGACAAGCTCTGTGGGCTGTCTTGTTTGTTTGCTAATAAAAGTAACGGAACGTTCAAGATCTGCGGGCTGGACAGGACACTGTCTTTATGACCCTTCCGGTCCGTTAGTCGCGATAGGGCTAGACGAGGGGGATTGACGTACCGAACACCTCCCAACCCTCTCCAAGACGTTCACGATCCTCTGCATCGATCACGTAGACAACGGCATGACAGTCATCGTAATACCTCGGCCAGATGGTTCGGATTCCCTTCTGCCCACCCAAATCCCAGAACTTGAGGATTGTTGATGGGAGGGTAATCTTGCCCACTAACAGAGTATTAGCAACCGCCATAGATGACAAGTAGCCTACTTACTGTTCTGCCCAACCGTTGGGGCTATCTTGTCTGGTGTCAGACCTGGCACATCGTTGTACAACGTCTTTATCTTCTCGAGCAAGGTCTGCAGCTCACGTCAGACACGAGACAAGCCTAGTGTTCAAGCCTCGTACAGTCTTTCCGGCTCCATCAAGGCCAACAATTATGACCGAGAATTCTTCTTTCCTAGCCAGCCTCAGTACGCACCATAATAGAACAACGAACCGTTACACACCTGGTTAGATATTCGTGAAAACCTTTGAGGAGGTGGTACATGAGAGGGATGTCACCCGTCACGGTTTGCGTCACGCGCTCTCACCCCTTCATCCATAGCCAGAAGCAACGATGGGGCTGGCATCCTACTACACTTACGGTTTACCCACCTTCACCGTCATTGTAATCGCCCTATATCTCCTCTTCACCGGTAACGTGCCCCTCTACCTTGGTCTTGTGACCACTTTTGCTGAGGTTCGGAAGTGCAGACTCGGGCGAAGCATTCAATGTTGGCCGGTTCCTCGAAGAGACGAGTCCTTATGCGTGGGCCTCGACCGGAATCGGACTGTGCATCGGTCTCAGTGTTCTTGGTGCAGGATGGTACGCGGACTCTTTGTTGGGATGTCCGAGTGGAAACTCACGCCTTGTGTAAAGGGGGATCTTCATTACTGGCTCCTCGATTCTCGGTGGTGGTGTACGAGCACCCCGGATACGGACCAAAAACTTGATCAGGTGAGTCTACGTGCGTTCCAAGGTATGCTGTTCGCTTACGCCTTCACAGCATCATCTTCTGCGAAGTTGTAGCAATTTACGGTGTTGTACGCAGCCAGTGTGTTCTCGATCCCCACAATTCCCTCACTGTCCCACTAGATCATCAGTATCGTCTACTCGGCCAAATTGACCTCTGTCCCGGATTCCGCAATGTACACTCGCGATAACTACTTCACAGGCGCGTCCCAATCATACCACTGCCACGACCGTCTTCCTGACTTCTCCCCCGTTAGGTTTCGCCATATTTTGGGGTGGTATCACCGTCGGCGCATGCAACATGCTCTGTGGCATTTGCGTCGGAATCGCCGGCTCGACTGCTGCCCTTGCTGACGCCGCGGATCCAAACTTATTCGTCAAGATTCTCGTCGTTGAGGTTTTTGGAAGTATCATGGGCCTGTTTGGGTTGATTGGTGAGTACCAGATATTATGTACTCTCCTTTTACGATCCTCATGCCTCGTAAAGTTGGTCTTTTGGTGGTCGGGCAGTCTGGCGCGTTCGAAGCTGGCACCGCCGCCGCCGCCGTAGCCTCACCATTCGTGCACTAATCGGTCTTGTTATATTCGACGAAATACCCTGAAAGCATACGCAACAGGTTCGACTGCTAATGTACGAATAGTATGCGATAACTGCTTTGGACGTGGGTATAGATGAACAAAAACAATCAGTGTCTTCTACCGAGCCCGCTGGATCATCATTTGGCGCCGACGATTCAGCCATATCCGGAGACGCCACCTCGTGAACCAGAAAGCTAAGATAAGCATGACAACCCAAATGACAGTCCCTTTCCACTTCGTCCACCAAAGATAGGCCAGCGTCCGAAGTAAGTCACGCTTCCGTCGACGCCCATACCGTGGGTTTAGGGAGGTTGGTGAGACCGGATACCCGAAGAACGGGTTGAACGGTGAATGGACAGCTGGTACAGATGTATCCAGTCGTATCTGTGGTCGCGCCTGCGGGCGAAAGTTCGAGGGACCGGGCTCGGGAGTCTGGAGTTGGGGAAGAGATCGTTCTGAGGAAGATAATGAGCGTGGACGACGGAACCTTGAGGGAAGTTGTTCGAATAAAGGGTCCTGCAAAGTTCTCGATGCTGGTAGCAAACCCCCGAGATCTAGGAAATTCATGAGTGTCTACGAGCGTCTGTAGCAAGAACGAATGACTAACCTTCTGGGAGAGCGTGAGCCCCGAAGTAATCCACGAGTTCCTCCCGGGAGAAGAAGGTCACCTTATTCTGCGCAGAGGTCGGAAGAACCCGTCTATCCAAGGCTTGTAGGCGGGTTATCTCTACTGGTTGACCAGGGATCACTCACTTGAGAATATTCCACATCCGGGAGTGCACCCACGAATGGCCCTGAATGAAGACTGAGGGAGTCGGATGAATATATGGGCAAGGACGCGGACGGGAAACCCTCACCAGCAGCCATCATCCCAGGATAGTGTGGTTGGACATCTTGGTAATACCACGTCACTAGATCCGTAGCCTGTCGCAAGTTAGATTTCCTGAAGCTGGGGAGTCGATTGGAACGAACCATGCTCGACATATTAACACCCTGGACATTCACAATCGCTACAAACTGGAGGACCGGCGTTCTTTGACCCGACTCCTTGCTGATCTTGCGAAGGTACCACCTCATGGTGTCGTCCAACCACAAGACTAGATCCTTCGTGTCATCCAGGGATCTGGAAACTAGTTCGAAGAAAGCGGCAAGGTTGAGCACGAGAGTGGGATGGCCAAGGGGGTCTCTGCAGCTGGGGGGCAACACCCTGAAGACGTCCAAATCTGCTGGAAATCTCATGGAGGACATGTATCGCGAGAGGGTCGCTGTTCGCCATACTAGTGTGTTGCGAAGGGCCTGGAGAGCAAAAGAAGTTGTATATTGGTGACGCTAAGAAAACATGTCTGAGACACTGCGATTGCTGGGTCGAAAGGAACAAACCTTGAGGGTCCGAAAGACAGATCCTGTGGGATCCAGGGAGTTATGATCGTGATGGCCTCGTTCATTCAGATTTCCACACCTGTATCGTTTGCCCAATCTTCGAGATCCTGCATGTTATACTGGGTGTTGTCCTCGTTCATCTCGTCAAGCACGTTTGGAATGATGTCCTCATGCAATGTCTTGCGCAGTGATCGAATGGTAGGCTCGTTCTCCTTGTACCTTGCTACAAGAGCGTTATGGGCCGCCTCTAGAGCATGAAGTACCGACATTCTAGGTGATTTGAGGAGGGAAAGGCCGGGGTGGTTCGGGGCGAGAGCCACACGCCTGAGGCAGCGAGGCGGGAAAGGGAGGGAACATCAATCGGGTTTCACACGGCTGCTACCTTGTCAGGCTAACGTTTGCATGAATGAACAACGGAAATTCTCATTTCTCATAAGATGCGGCTCCATTCAGCTCATTGGCGTGCGGGTACGGCACTCACATGGTTTCTTGAGAGGCGTTGCACCCATCGCTCGCAACTTGGAGAGATCAACGGACTCAGGATCACGGTGGTATGTTCACCCGTGGTGGGTGGGCTCCGCCCAAATCCGTTCTTGTCTCTCCACTGGCTCGGATTGTTACATATAATGTTTTTGTTCTAAGTGTACTCGATTCTTAACGAGCCGAGCCGACCTCCTCCGTCCCCTCTGTTCCCTCATTCAGCCTCATAAGTAGATGTAACGATAACGCGTGTTGCTACAGCGAACATTGTAGCGCGGGTCTGATCATCCATCGACATGCCAGTCGAGACTGATGTCGGACCTTGGGTGAGGGTCTGCATCCGGTGACAGCCGCGTGCTAACGGGTGATATCCGTCGTTATGTATAGAGGCATCCTCCCCCCTGTACCCTCCCCTCTGAGATACACCCTCCTCGCCTCTGAATTTGAGGCTGGATTCCGGTCTAAGCCGGCACACCCGGTATCCTAACGGCATAAATAAGGGGTCACCACCGGGGCTTTTCAAGGCTGGCCAAAAGGAAGAACGGCGCCTTTTTGTTTACACAATAACCGTATTGTTCTTCGAGAGCGCCGGGAACAGCCCAACTAAAGAGCTGCAAGTTATACAGGACAAACTTCGCTCGAAACCTTCACTGTTGGCTCTGGAGACACGCTGATGCTCTGGGAGATCTTCACAACTTTTCTCGTCATATGCGGGGCAACGGTCGCGTTTTGCTTCTACCACTTTTCTGTCGTACCGAGACGGAATCCGCTATGGATGCTGTGTGGTCCCCCACGCCATAATCTCTTCTTTTCTCACATGGAATTGGTTTTGGAGTGAGCAGTGTTGTCCATTGTTCCGGCACCTCACGTACTTGACGGCTTCGGTCACAGTCCTATGCGGTCCCCCAGAATCCATGAGCTCATAGTCGAACGCTATGGAAGGAGCGTCAAGGTACAAGGAAACGGTCCGGTGAGTGTTGCCTGCATTCTCTACATCGTGTAACTTCACTGAAGCGGGCCATACAGTGGGACCAACGATTACTCACGCTTGATCCCGTCGTCCTCAACCACATTGCGAGAAACTCAAACATCTACGAAAAGCCCTGGCAGACTCGACGTTTTATTACAAGTCTGATTGGTTGTGGCTTGCTCTCTGCCGATGGAACCGTCCACAAACGACAAAGACGCGTTGTCACGCCAGCTTTCTCGCTTCAAAACCTAAGAGCTTTTGAGCCGACCATGTTCAGGACAGGTTTCAGGTTGAGAGACCGATGGCGTGATATCATCAGCAAGAACGGTGGAGATGAGTCCGTGCTGGACGTTTGTTTGTGGGCCGGTCGGGCTACGTTCGACGTGATTGGTGCGGCTGGTTCGTGTACAGCTTTTCTTCGCATACGCAATTTTATACTAATTGTACTTCAGGCTTTGACTACGACTTCAACTCGATTGAGGATCGCACGAATGAGCTCTTCTGCGCATACAGGGAGATGCTTGAGCTTTCCGTCTCACAGCAGAAAAATTCGGTGCGGGCATTAATTAGAATCTACTTCCCAATCACAGACATTCTCTTCGTGAGTGAATATCGTCAAATTCTCGGCGGGTTTCATCCTTATCGGTGCCAACTCAGCCGGATCTGGCAGCGAGGACAATCAAGAGATGCCACAAAGTAATTTGGAGAGTTGCGGGAACCCTCGTCCAAGAAAAGAAGAAAAAAGTAATGGATGCCCTTCAGCACGGAAAGACCTGCGAGGACAATGACTTATTAGCCCTGATGCGTGCGTCCATTTTCTAGCTGACTCAAACCTAGCTGACGAGTCCGAACCAGTGAAATCAAACCTGAGCACGGACATACCCCCAGACCAACGGATGTCTGACGAAGACATCTTGAATAATATCAACACCTTCATGTTCGCCGGGTCAGACACCTCTTCGCTCGCAATCACCTGGACGCTCTGGCTGCTTGCGAAGAATCCTGAAGTCCAAGACCGACTCCGGGAGGAACTCTCTACAGTTCATTACCCAGGGACATTTGGGGACCTCTCAGTAGACGAGATCAACTCGCTGTACGGTAGCATTTCAGAGCTTCCCTACTTTGACAAGGTTATCAAGGAGGCGCTGCGCTTTGCCCCACCGGTCCACTCGTCTATCAGAGTAGCTACGAAGGATGACGAAATCCCGACTTCTCAGCCTTTCAAAATCCGGAAACCAGGAGGTGGTACCGAGATGGTCACAACGCCTATCAGGGTGGCAAAGGGGACAATGGTCCATATTCCCATTGAAGCGTTCAATCTGGATAAGTGGGTTTGGGGACAGGACGCATGGGAGTTCAAGTACGATTCTCTTTATTACTCCCGAGTAGTTCGCTGAAGTTGTTTCTGTTGTGCAGGCCAGACCGTTGGGATAACCTCCCAGATGCTGCAAGGGTGCAGCCAGGTCTGTACTCAAACCTGATGTCGTTTTCCGTTGGACCCAGGGTAAGCAGTATCATTCATTCCATTATTAGGTGCACGTCTCATTCCATATCCGTGCAGTCCTGTATCGGGATGCGATTCGCAATCATCGAAATCAAGATTCTCATCTACACTCTTGTCACCAATTTCTCCTTCCATGATACTGGGGCTGATGTCATCAAGGCGAATGTGTGCGTCGTCTTCCTATTCCATTTCCTGTAAAATAATTTCTTATACGCTTTCTTCCACGATCAAGTGCTTTCACACGTCCATACATCAAGGGTAGGTACGAGGAAGGAAGCCAGTTACCTTTGCGCGTTGTTCGCTTAGACAAGTGAATACTCATTCTTCTTCCTACCCTTGGACTGGATCTCGTGAGGCATCCGCTTTTATTTGTTGTAGTGTAGCTACCTACGGGTTGTGCTTATACCAGCGTGTTGTTCCGTCCGTTTCGAGGACATGGTCGGTCTGAAGGAGATTGGTAAAGCGGGAATGCTGGAGAACGAGTCAAACGCAAGAACGATAGGGCTTTCAAAGAAAGAGGGGACGATGGATTCGTGGAGGCAGACGACAAGATACTGATGGGAGGTAGGGATAGCTTCAAGGAAAGGTGAGGATTCTGCGTCACAATCGATCCTCTCCTCCGTTTTCTCGCCGTCCATAGGATCCCGTTTTTGTTTCTGTCACAAGGTATGTGCGAAACGTTCGATGGCTGAACAACCGTTTATTTGTCACCCTAGAATCGCCCAACGGGATGCAAGTCGGCTCAAATGGCAAGAGAAGAGAGCCGCAGAAAGAGGTGAATGGATTGTGAAGATTCAAGAGTGGCAGAAAGCTCCCAGGGAAAAGGGTTGTGCGACGGTGGGCGCATTCATAAGAATGGCCAAGGAGAAGTTTGGTCAGACAGAACTCTTTCGGCCAGACCTACGTTGCTGGGACCGGTTACGATATCAATCGTCACGTCGTTGTGTTGACATCCAGTGGGCTCGATACTTATGTTTGTTAACCTAGCTCTGTAATCGAAGTGGATCTTTCCCAGGCTTCTGATTCACCTGCTAATATCATAAGTATTGGTTTCAACCTCTCTCAACACCCATTTTCTAGAGACAAGGGACCCCATACCTTGGGCCCTTCCCATCTCAGGCACGTGAGGCCGATAGGACCGGTGTGTGTTTCCTGATGCGAGTGGAAAGAGTGGAAAACGAGCTTGAGAATAGCGGGGAATGCCGATGCCTCCTGTTCGACCTCCTGATAATGCCGCCGACGAAGACCCCCACATCATCGTTATCAGGTAGCCACACGACCTACTTCTCATTGCTCCATTTAACCACGACCTCTACTACAGCAACCGAGCTACATGTTAAGCGAATTTGGTATCGAACTCTAACCGTAATCCGGAGATTGTGTTCTAGCAGTGCTTGTCCAGAGACTTCCACGACATGGGGCCGATCCTATTTCGCCAACCTTCCCGTGGAGATCCTCGAAATGATCATCCTCCATCTCATTTACAGCACGCGTAGCCTCCTCGCATGCTCCCTGACCTGTTACTCCTTGTATCATGTCGCCGTTCCTCATCTGCATCACACCCTTATCACCCAAACCGATTCCCAGGACAGAAGTGACAGACCCAAGTGGCCCAAACCACTCCGGAACACGTGCAAACTCGGGTTGCTTCCCTTAGTCAAAAAACTCCATATCTGCGCAAACCTCCCTGACCACCTTGTATTTTTGCCAAAACAGTTCAGCTGCTCCACACTACGCCACTTCACCGCCTTAGTCAATGTCCGGGAACTCTGGGTAGACTACCCGGACATCCCCAGCTTCATCCCAAGCATACAACAATATTTTGGACACTTCTCACTAACGTTCCACTCTCTCACCCTGAGGGAACCTAAAGGGTCTCCCCGACAGATCATCTACTTTATTGGGCTGTTTAAGTACCTGGAGGACTTGAAACTCCTCTACGACAGGGTCTATTCCCAGGGCGAACCAGCAGACGATCCGACGCTCGTTCTACCCTTCATCCCCCCCTCTGCGAGGGCGGCTGACAGTGACGTGTTTCACGAGGGTGATATGGCAGCCGTCTCCAGCTGAAATAGCAAGGCAGGTCAGCGATTCAGAGTGTTCCGAGCGATGCATAAAGCCCGGGACTTTCAGCTAGTGTTGTGTGCGGAGGCATGGGATGGTGCGGGAGAGCACATGGTGGAAGTGTTGAAACAGGCTGTTGCAGTGGAAAAGGTGAAAAGGAGGTTTGGTAGTGCTTTTCTCGAACCATTGGTAACTTACAGCCCACGAGGGTCCCGTAACTAACAAATGAAGCTGAAGTCTTGGGCACCGCGGTATTTCCATAACCCCTGGATTCCGTTGTAGAATTACCAACTGTGCTTACACTAGGGAAGTGCCGACTGCGTCGACAGGGACCTTACTTATAGAACATTCTTATCATGAGTATTGGCCGTGTCTCGCGAGCACGGCCGTTGCTTTGCAGATGACTCGTCAACATCGTGACGCCACCTTGATCCAGACACTTCGGTACGCGTTCTTCATCGTCTCTAACTAGTAACGCGGGATCATGACACCGGGGGCAACGAAGTATTTTGAATTTATTGTGAAATTTGAATCAGTACTCGAAGGATAGAACGGCGAAGAAAGGTTAAGTAGAGCCATCCGTTAGCTAATAAACGCCGCTCCCGCCTACATTATCGCCTCGTTGCCCGTGGTGTGATCGTCGCCTAAAGCGTAACTGAATCTCTGATCATCTCGATATCTTCCACCGGCCCTCTTAGCACTACACTCTAGAAATCATGGCCTCAGAGTCTTTCGTTCGCTCAGAGGTCGAATATGTGATCTTTGACATGGATGGTATCTTGATCCAGTGCTATCCTCAGACCGCCATTCTGATCCCAGTCTCAAGGACTGATGATTGACTCGGAGACCGTGTATACCAAAGCCACCAGTCGGACAACCCTTAATTCACTTCTTCCGGCCCTGATCTTCGGTTTGTAGATGATATCCTCGCCGAATACGGTAAAGAGATGACATGGGATATTAAAGCTGGACTCATGGGGAAACGTGAGTTGCCACTGTTCAGATTTCCCCTCTTCGCTAAAACAGCTTCGCCCATGTTATCTACCCATTTTCTAGCCGAAAGAGACGCGGCTTTGCACCTGTTGTCATTTTTCCCAGATATCTCGCTCACTATAGAGGAATATTTGAGGCGCAGAGATGAAGCCCAGGACAAAGCATGGCCGAACGTAGCTCTTATGCCTGGTACCCAGAAATTGGTGCATCACCTGAACAAGCACAATATACCCATGGCAGTGGCTTCCGGGACCCGAAAGCGAAACTACTTCACGAAAACAAGCGGTGTACAAGTGCAATCCGTTTTCCAGCATTTCGATCTCGACAAGAACGTTGTAACAGGCGACCCTCTCCCTGAGGATCCCAACGTTCCCGGTCAAGTGGCGAATGGGCAAAGAGGGATCAGGAAAGGTCGAGGGAAGCCCCATCCGGACATCTTTCTAGTCGCTGCAAAAGAATGCTTGGGAAGGAATGTCGGAGATATATCGACTGACGCCTCCGTGGGTCTCGAGGAAGAATGGGCACTCGAGAGGAGGAAGGGCTTGGTTTTCGAGGATGCGATATCTGGGGTTATCGCCGGAAAGCGAGCAGGAATGAGTGGTGAGGAATATGGGCCTAGCTCGAACCGATCCGCTTATTTCCCTCTGTCTTGCAGTTGTTTGGGTCGCAGTCCCCGAACTTCGCGCCCTTGAGGCGGGTGCGGACGTTGCTGCAGATCAAATCCTCCAGTCACTCGAGGAGTTCCGACCGGAGGAATGGGGGCTTCCTCCATACGATCAATAAGTCTCGATACTACCTTGAATGTGTCATAAATCACGAACACCCTTTTCTCTTCCACTTGCACTGCTGAATGGATAGGATGAGCAATCGTGGGAGAATTCAAGTTGAAGACCACTCGATTCTCATCACGTGTAGCCAAACCATCGTTCACCTGACTCATATTGACGCGCGACAATCGGAGGACTGAGCCCCAACATTTCATGCTCTCTCGATCACGATGAAGTCATCCCAGACCTCTGAAAGTCTCCTCAAGAGGTTGGCGGGACCGTCAGTAGGCAAGGCTGGTCTGGCGAAGGACCAAACGGAAATTAACCGCATCATTGCTGAGGCGTCGAAGGGCTCTCGTTTCTACGAGGTCTGTCTTGGCTCCCCTAAGACAATTGATACGCGGTGTCTGAACTTCTGGTTGTGCAGAATGAGAAACGGAAGGATAAGGACCTGACTGAACGCATCGAGAAGTTACTTAAGCGTCGCGACGAAGTGACAAAAGGCCTTGATCTAGGTACGAGGCATAGTGGCAAATCTCGCGTCTTCAGATCCTGACGTGCACGTAGCAAATGTCGAGCGTACCGCGGACAAGATTGTACGATACAACTTTTCTCTGTCTTTGAATTGAGTGACGATATCTGGCTATCAGATTACAGACCTCGAAGCACATCGAGATCTAACGCAATACATAGTCCACGTCGACATGGACGCGTTTTACGCCAGCGTAGAGCTCCTACGCGACCCTTCCCTCACTGGAAAGCCCTTCGCGGTATATTCTCGTTGGTGTAAGCTCTTTTCGGCTCCCACTGAGCACCTCATGGTAGGTGGGAGGCATGGCGATGCTCTCGACCGCGTCCTATGATGCAAGGAAGTTCGGCGTTCGGTCTGGGATGCCCGGTCCGTGTGATTTGTTCCGTTGTTTCTGTTCGCAGCTGACAAAGGATGTTCTAGGGTTTATCGCCAAAAAACTGTGTCCAGAGTTAATTCTGGTTGACCACCATTTCGACCACTACATGGACGTTTCCGGGAAAATCATGAACATTTTTCGCGAATATGACCCTAATATGTTCGCAGCTGGCTGCGATGAAGGATACCTCAAGTATGCCACATCCTTACGTTCACGACCATGTTCATTGGGCTGACTGCGGGGACACAGTATAACGGAATACTGTCGGACGCAAAATATAGATGTAGCTGATTGTGTACAACAGATGCGGGACCGTGTACGAGAGGAGATAAATTTAACTGTCAGCGCGGGTATTGCTCCGAACATGGTGAGTACGCTGGTCCAAGAGTAATTCACCAGAGTCCTGACATAGGTGACGTTGCAGATGCTTGCAAAGGTATAGCCATTTGGGAACATTCTTATTCCAGTGAATGACGTCGTCTCGCGTCGATCTAGATCTGCTCAGACAAGGTAATGAGTCCCCACTCAGTGGGTATAGTGGATGATCGCTCACATAATCTGTTTTCCAGAACAAGCCGAATGGACAGTTTCATCTCGAATTTGACGCAGAGGTCATTCGAGGGTTTATGAGAGAGCTCCCGATCAGAAAGATCCCAGGAATCGGCCGTGTAACCGAACGACTGCTGGATTCGATTGGGATCAAGGTAATCGGTGATCCGCATCCTTCCTGCCCATTCAAATGTGCTCAAACAGATCAAGACATGTGGGGATGTATACATTCACCGTGCCGTACTTTTCCTTATGGACAAAGAATTTGGCATGCGGTCGCTATTCAGCGCGTACCTAGGGATTGGATCCAATGTAGTCGAGCCATGGGGGCGAGGAGAGAGAAAGAGCATCGGCGCCGAGAGGTCCGTCTAGATCGGTGAATCTCGAATCCCTGCACTGATGTTTAACGTTACTCGCAGGACTTTCAATCCTATTGAAAACAAGATCGAGATCCTGCGGAAGCTGGAGGAGGTCGCCGAGGAACTAGAAGGCGACATGGCGGCGAAGGGCTGGGCAGGCCGCACCGTCACCCTCAAGTTCAAACGGAGTACGTACGAAGGTGAGGAATTATCGGATCTTACTCTGGATTGCGCCATCCGATACCGGATTTGCGTAGTATGCATCCGTGCCAAAGCGACGAACCATTTGGTAACAAAGAAGGACGAGTTGTTCAACGTCCGTCCCATTCGTCTCCTGTGTCCTTTACATGAGAGCTGAACCTTCAAGGTCAGATCGGGAAGGAACTATTGATGCCAGAGTTCCCTCTTAGCTTAAGGTTGATCGGGTTGAGGGTGACCAAGCTGAAAGATCTTAGGGAGGATGAGAAGAGGGGCATCAAGCGGGTGCGTTTAATCAATCTACCGATCAGAGAGATTGGATGTCGACTCGGCTGGAAAACAGTTCTTCGAGCCAGCTGGAGAAAATCAAATCGGTTCAAATAAACGACGGAGGACGAGCGGGGAAATGCGGGACGATAACTATGACGATGATGAGACCTGCCATGGCGAAGGGCCTGAGGAGACGTCGGAACGATTCGAATCAAATGGGACAAACTTTTCGCCTCACTCGACCTCAGCAAGGAACGAGGATAAGACAGAACAGCACTGTCCGGTTTGCTCTCGGACGTTGGTGACAGATAACCAAGGTTTGAACGAACACATTGACTTTTGTCTTAGTCGGGACGCCATACGAGTGGCACGTTCTTTGGCTGGGGTGCGGTAGGCCCGTAGGGACCGGGATGGGATGGTACAGGATAAATTAACGAGTATTTTCGGACCGGGGTGCGGGAACCTGAGGGAAAATGGCAGTGGGGCATGTGACTGTCGGACTTAGTCAGCGTTTGATAACCTGGTTTCGCATTCGTTTTTTCTTCCTAAGCTCTCGCCATCTTGTTCTCTCCTTCCAGCACGCAAGTCAGGATGCCCCCCTCAAATGTCCAGGGTCTCAATGAGATTGAAACGAGGAGCCCAAAGTCGTATTCCTCTGACTCACGAGATTTGCTCAACTTCCCCACCTACTCTGATTTCAACGCTCAGCTCGACCTATGGACCACCATCTCGTTCGAGTCTGACGATCACCTGCTGCGCAAAGGTGACTCCTCTCGTCCGGCAGAAGGAAAATCTCCCGGCGATGACGGCGATGACGATGATGCCTCTGTCAAAGAGAACGACCTGCTTTACTCCGGCGATGGCCACGAAAACGTCGTCACCGGCATCCCCCTCCCAACCCAAAACCCACCGCCGGTCCCGGCATCGGGGACGAGGCAGGTCCAGCATCAGCTCGATCTCGCTGCGCTCCTCACTTCCTTCGGTGTAAATCCCCTCGGGATCCAGCTACAGCAGCAGCTACAGCAACAACTCCAGCTTCAACCACCCACCGCTACCGGCTCTACGCTGCCCCCAAACATGTCATCGCTCGCCCAGCTCTTATCGCTGCCCCTTCCCACATCCCCTCAAACACAAACACCCGCTCCCGTCTCACCCGCTTCGGACGTGCAGACTCAGCTGAATAAGCAATCTCCCAAGCGCCCACGGATGACTAAGTCTACCGTAGACAGCAGTGCTGTTTCCACAAGTTCCACAAACGAATACGACTCCACACCAGTCAACCCCACAGAAGATAAACGTCGAAGGAACACTGCCGCGTCAGCACGATTCAGATTGAAAAAGAAAGAGAGGGAGGCTGCCCTCGAGAAGAAGGCAAAGGAGTTAGAGGTCAAGGTCAGCGAATTAGAGAAGGAGTGCGAGGGTCTCAGGAGGGAGAATGGCTGGTTGAAGGGTCTCGTCGTTGGTGTCACAGGAGGCGTCGCTGCACCCCCTCAGTTATCCTCATTGGATATCCGAACTGGAACCAAGCGGCCGAGGGAGGACGACGGTACACTCGATAGGTAGAGTCATACGGGAAGTAGACACGAAACCTGGAGGATATCCTGTTGTACCAGTATGGTTTCGTGGTTTCGACGGCGCTACGGTGCACATCGCTGGGCGTTTTCACCGTTCACTCTATCCTTATGGTTTTTGTTTTCAATGTAGATTTTCTTTATCAGTTCTACAGGGTTTACTCTTTTAAGCTGCATCAGTGCTTGGCTTCGAGATATCGCTTCTCCGCCTCCTTGAAGTTGATGACATTCCAGATGGCATTGAGGTACTGAAAGGTTAAGTCAGCAACGAGGTGAACGGTATACGGCGGGCAGGGCATCTCACATCCGGCTTGACGTTCTTGTACTGTAGGTAGAAGGCCTGTCGGAATCGCAGGAGTTAGAAACACAATGCGGCGTGACCCATTGATGGTTTTACGAACATGCTCCCATATGTCAATTCCAATGATGGGTTCATGGGCTAAAAGAAAACCAAGCAGTAAGCAGGAACCCGCTTAACGAGATTCAGTAATCACAACTGACAGAGGAGCGGGTCTTGGTTGGCGGTGGTGACGATCTCGAGCTTTTTGGTGGACTTGTTGTACCCCTGATGCCGTTCCGTGCACTCAGAACGATCGGTGGCTGATGGACAAAATGAAATCACGTACGAGCCAACCCCAGCCACTACCCTGAATAGCAGCAGTAATAGTGTTCATCTCCTTTTTGAAATTTTCGACGCTGTGGAAGTCAGCGACGAGGGCCCTCTTCAGGGGACCGTCTGGGAGCTTTCCGCCATCCTCATTGGCTGGCGAAAGGTTCTTCCAAAAGAGGGAATGGTTGATATGACCTCCTCCGTTGAACTTCAACGCTGGTTGTAACGCGATAACCTCCTTGGGAGTTCGAGCTTTGGCGAGAGACGCCTCCGCAGCATTCAGACCGTTCACGTAGGTCTGGTGGTGTTTGGTATGGTGAAGCTCCATAATCTCCTTCGAGATGTATGGTTCGAGGGCCTATGTGCAACCCAGTCCGACGATATCAACATTGGCCTAGTCTCTAGTGGACAGCGAGATGGTAAGCGAGAATCTGGACTCACGTGGTAAGCATACGGAAGTTTCGGAAGCGTATATTCACCCCTCACACACACTGCGGGAGTCCTGTTTACCGCGGTGTGAGTGAAGGTGCGAGCAGTGGTCCTGGAGAGCGTCGAGAGCATGGACATGATGGGCAGGATGAGAAAGACTGTCAGAAGCTT
>Ga0307512_10002652_pt1 | contig 22092 bp, 21 predicted proteins | sample 14_EM_MG_FD_200267 | JGI IMG/M metagenome (GOLD analysis project Ga0307512, IMG submission 200267) | Populus trichocarpa ectomycorrhiza microbial communities from riparian zone in the Pacific Northwest, United States - 14_EM | ecosystem: Host-associated > Plants > Roots > Unclassified | place...
TTTCCGGCCGGTGGCGCACCGAGATCGGCTGGCCCATCTTCCGCCTCACGCCCGGGTCAGTCTGACCCGGGCCGGGTCAGCGCTGCTTGGCGAACGGCCGGTCCATGATCGTGGCCCGGATCCGGGCCTGGGTGTGCCGCTCGACCGCGGGGTTGGCCGAGCCGCCGCCGGGCTCGCCCCAGATCAGCTCGACCTCGTCACCCGGCGCGTGGCTGTCCTCGTCGATCATGCCGAGCGAGATCCAGCCGCGAACGTTCGACGAATAGCTGGTCAGCATCGCCACGCCGACGAGTTCGCCGTTCTTCTCGATCCGGTCGAACTGCGACGCGGTGTAGAAGCCGGCCGGCATCTCGAGGTACTTGTAGCGCTTGTCGCCCTGCTCGTACATGCTCGCGAAGATCTTGGCGACATCATCGCGATTCCACAGGATCCACGACTTCTTGCGGTGCGGCTCGGAGATCCGCTTCTCCAGCGCGTCCCGGCCCAGGAAGTCGTGGTCGAACTTGGCGATGTGCGAGTAGCCGAGGTCCCAGGGCGTGACGTAGTAGTCCTCGATCCGGTCCGAGACGTAGCTGCCGCCGAGGGCCAGGTTGCCCTCGAACGACTTCGCGTTCTGCCACTCGCGGTACGGCTGCATCTCCGCGCTGGAGTAGATCGCGGGCAGCGTGTTGGCGATCCACCCGGACTCGGTGGCCACCGAGGCATACGCGCGAGCGCCGACCTGCCGTACGCCGAACTCCGCGCCCGCCTCGAGCAGCGTGTCGCGCACGCCGCCGATCTCCGCGAACGGTCCCCAGAACTCCAGCCCGGGGAAGCCGGACATCCGGTGGTTCAGGGCGGTCACCTCGTACGCGCCGACTTTGAACTTGCCCATGTGGAAGAACGGGATCTCCGGCATCGGACCACCGTTCACCTTCTCGAAGATGTGCCCGGCGTTCGGCCCCTGCAACTGCAGGCGGAACAGCTCGCGGCCGCGCGGGTTCTGCACCGTGCGCTCGTCGCGGCTGGTTGTCACGTCGTAGCCGCCGGTCGCGGCGTGGAACTCCACCCAGTTGAGGGCCGGCGGCCGGCCGACGATCCGCACGTGGTTCTCGGCCAGGCAGAACAGGATGCAGTCGCCGACCATGTTGCCGTCGTGGCCGACGGCGACGAACTGCTTGGCCTTCATCGGGCCGAACCCGGCGAAGCTGTTGGCTCCGAGGTCGGCGAGCAGCCGGTAGGTGTCCGGTCCCTGGACCGTGAGGTCGGGCATGTGGTGCGACAGGTCCATCAGTGCGGCCGTGGTGCGCCACGACTCCTGCTCGTCGCGCCAGTTGGAGAACTCCGCGCGGATCGGGAACGGGTAGGCCCCGGACCGGCCGCTGCGCAGGAGCTGGAGCGGGCCACCGACCGCGCGAATGTCGTCCTCGAGACTTGCCATGACACTTCCTCCCGGAGGCTTGTGGCGCCATTTTCAGAACACTGGCAACGTATCAGTCATCTGAAAACATGTAAACGGCCTGTAACTTGGCCGGTGTGGATAATGTCCCGGTGCGGCAAGCGATGGGAAACAGGCATGACGATTGAGCCGGACCTGAGCCCATCTCCCTGGCAGGATGGCGTTCCCTATGTGCTGTGGCGGGCCCAGCAGGCGGTGCACGGCCGCGCTCAGGAGGCCCTCGACGGCCTCGGGGTGACGGTCACCCAGCTCGGGCTGGCCGTCCACCTGGACGAGCTGGGCCTGATGTCCGCGTCCGACCTTTCCCGCCGCTTCCACATCACGCCGCAGAGCGTGACGACCGCGCTGAACCGGCTGGAGCAGCTGGGCTGGGTCCGGCGCCGGCCGCATCCGGTGCACAAGCGGGTGATCTGGTACGAGCTGTCGGAGACGGGCCTGGCCGGCGTCGCCGACGGGCGGACGCGGATGGCCGCCGTCGGCGCCGCGATCGGCGAGATCCTCGGCAAGTCCGCGGAGGCGGCACTGGTGGGCGAGCTGCGCCGGATCGTCACGGCGCTCGACGGCGAGGACCCGCCCGCGGAGCCGATGTGGCCGGTCCCCGGCATGTCCGGGCCGGGCCCGCGCGCAACGGGCTGACCGCGGCCCGCCCTAGCGGTTCCTGGCCATCGCGAGGAACTCCTGGCGGGAGCGGACGTCCGCGCGCAGCGTCCCGAGCACGGCGGAGGTCACGGTGTTGGCGCCGATGGCCTGCACTCCGCGCAGGCTCATGCAGGTGTGCTCGGCCTCGATCAGGACGCCGACGCCCTTGGGCCGCAGCTCGCGGTCGAGCCAGTCCGCGATCTGCTTGGTGAGCCGCTCCTGCACCTGTGGGCGCAGCGCGAAGTGCTCCACCACGCGTGCCAGCTTGGAGAGCCCGAGTATCCGTTCATCGGGCAGGTATCCGACCGCCGCCTTGCCGAAGAACGGAAGCAGGTGGTGCTCGCACACCGAGTGGAACGGGATCTCCCGGGCCAGCACCAGCTCGTCGTAATTGCCGTCGTTGGGAAACGTGGTCAGATCGAACGGCCGCGGCGTGAGGAATTCGGCGTACGCCTTCGCCATCCGGCGCGGCGTGCGGCGCATCGTCTCGTCGTCGGTGGAGATGTCCAGCGCGTGCAGGAACTGCCGTGACGCACGCTCCGCTGCCGCCAGGTCGATGCGGCGGTCCGGATGGCTCTCCGCGGGTACGTGCGTCGACCCGGTTCGCTGTTGTGCCCATTGGGCCGCACGAAGGGTGTTGCGCATGAGCATGGCGATCGTCATCGGCCCGACGCCGCCGGGCACCGGGGTGACGTGATCGGCGAGGCCCTCCAGCTCGGCGGTGCGCACGTCGCCGGCGAGTCCGGAGCTGGTGCGATGGATGCCGACGTCGATGACGGTCGCGCCCGGCTTGACGTGTTCGGCGCCGATCAGCCCGCGTACGCCGGCCGCGACTACCAGGATGTCCGCGAGGCGGGTGACCGAGGCGAGGTCGGTGGTCGGCTTGTGGGCGACGGTGATGGTGGCGTCGCGGTGCAGCAGCATCTCCGCCATCGGATGGCCGACGAGCGCGGAGCGACCCACCACGACGGCATGGGCGCCGCGCATCTTGATGCCTTCGGCCTCGAGCAGCTCGATGACGCCGCTCGGCGTGCACGGCCGCAGTCCGAACTCGCCGCGGGCCAGCAGACCCGCGGACTCGGTGGTCAGCCCGTCCACGTCCTTGGTGACCGGGATCCGGTCGATCAGCGCGGCCGGGTCCAGTCCCGGCGGCAGCGGCAGTTGCAGCAGGATGCCGGAGACCGCCGGGTCGGCCGAGAGGTCGTCGATGACGGCCGCGACCGCTGCCTGGGTGCTGTCCTCGGGAAGCGACTGGTGCAGGTCGCGCATGCCGGCTTCGCGGACCGCGCGGCGTTTGCTGGACACGTAGAGGGCACTGGCCGGGTCCTCGCCGACCAGGATCGTCGCCAGGCCGGGCGCGGTCGCGGGATCGGGATACGCGGCGGCGACGTCGGCGGCGACCTGGTCACGAACCCGCCGGGCGATCGCCTTGCCGTCGATTTTCGTGGTCATCGTGCGGGTGCCTATCTGCTCGACGGGAGTGGCTCAGGTGAAGACGATGGTGTGGTTGCCCTGGCGGATCACCCGGTCCTCGCTGTGCCAGTGCACGGCGCGCGAGAGTACGGCCCGTTCCACGTCCGCGCCTTGGCGTTGCAGGTCGGCCACGGTGTTCGCGTGGGTCACCCGCACGACGTCCTGCTCGATGATCGGGCCCTCGTCCAGATCCTCGGTGACGTAGTGTGCGGTCGCGCCGACGAGCTTGACGCCGCGCTCCTTGGCCTTGGCGTACGGCCCGGCGCCGATGAACGCCGGCAGGAAGGAGTGGTGAATGTTGATGATGGGCACGCCGGCCTCGGCGATGAAGTCCCCGGACAGGATCTGCATGTAGCGCGCCAGCACGATGAAGTCCACATTGCCCTTCAGCAGCCGCAGGTGGGCGGCCTCCGCGGCGGACTTGTCGGGGCCGCCGGACGGCACGTGGAAGAACGGGATGCCGAAGAAACGCACCTCGTCGGCGGTGTCGGTGTGGTTGGAGATGACCATCGCCACGTTGACCGGCAGCTCGCCGCGCCGATGCCGCCAGAGCAGGTCGAGCAGGCAGTGGTCCGCCTTCGAGGCGAAGATGGCCACCCGTTTCGGTATCGACATGTCGCGCAGCGTGTACTCGAGCTCGAAACCCTTGGCCAGCAAGGCTTTCAGGTCGTTGTCGATGGTCGGCAGCACCGCCTTGAGGTTGTCGAGGCCGAACACGGTGCGCTGGAAGAAGGCTCCGCCGTGCGGGTTGTCGGAGTACTGGTCCAGCGACACGATGTTCGCCCCGTGCTTGCTGAGCAGGGAGCCGACGGCCGCCACGATTCCGGTCCGGTCCTTGCCGTGCAGGACCAGCGAGGCCTGATTCCCGGTCGCTGCGAGCGGCGTACGGGCCGCGGGCGCCTCTTGAGTCAGCGTCACGTCAGCCGTCCTTCCTGAAGTCGTGGATCCATTCCGTCGTCGCCCGCAGCCCGCCGAAGGTGTAGAAGTGCAACTTCACCGCGCCGTGCCGGGCGGGGTGGTAGTCGGTCGCGAGCGCCCGCAGGAACCGGTCCGGGCCGGCGGTACCCATGAGATTGGTGAGCGACAGGCCGTACTTCTTGGCGATCCCGGCGCTGGTGCCGACGCCGAAGCGGGCGGCGTAGCGCATCAGCCGCCGCACTCCGGCCGGCCCCGGCACGCCGATCCGGATCGGCGCGTCGATGCCGCGGGCCCGCACCGACTCGATCCAGTCGAGGACCGGGTCGACGTCGAAACCGAACTGGGTGATGATGTCGCCGCCGAGCCCGCGCTCCTGTAGGGCCGCGTACTTGTGCTGCAGCGCGGGCCAGAGCACCTGGTCGGGGATGCCGGGATGGCCCTCGGGGTAGCCGGCGATGCTGATGTGGCCGACGCCGTGCTCCTCGAGGATCCCGGACTGGATGACGGACAGCGCGTCGGCGTACGGCCCATGTGGATCGCTGGGATCGCCGCCCACCACGAAGACGCTTTCGCCGGCGCCGTCGGCCTGCAGCGACGCCAGGAACTCGCTCAACATCCGCCGGGACGTCAGCCGACGGGCGGAGATGTGCGGCACGGGAACGAATCCGCAGCTCTTGACCGCCTTGGCGGCGGCGAGTCGCATCGGCAGGTCCTCGTTGCCGAGGAAGGTCACGTTGATCCGGGTGGCGGCGGGAATCGCATCCCGCGCCGTCTCGAGCTCCTCGATGTCCTTGCCGGTCATCTCGAGGGAGAAGTCCTGCAGTAGTGAGGTGAGGGCCGCGGTCGGCGCGGCGGGCAAAGAACTCATGGGTTCTCCTCAGGGCAGCAGCCATCGCCGCCGCTGTGCGACGGTCACGTTCGGGGGAGGTGTCCGTACGTTGCCGGTCACGGCCGGCAACGCACGGCGGTGCTACTTCTTGTCGCTCCGGTACTGGGTGCGCGCGTACTCGTTGTAGGGCGCGGGTTGCACGGTTGCCCGGATCCGGGGGAAGCCGTCGACGGCGCCCGCTTCGGTGCCCGGTCCGGGGTGCTCGCCCCAGACGACGGTCACCTCGGTGCCCGGCTCGGCGTGCTCTCGGTCGACAAGCGACAGGGCGAGGACCGAGGCGTACGGCTCGAGCGAGGCCGTGTGGTAGGTGCTGCCCACCAGAGCCGACCCGGCCTCGACCCGGTTGCGGGCGTAGCTGAGCACGAATCCCGGGTCGTCGCCGAGGACCGAGTGCACGTCGTCGTCGTTGAAGACCAACGTGACTTTCGTACGCCGGACGTTCTCCTTCGCCTTCTCCAGCGCGTCCCGGCCGATGAAGTCGTGGCTCAGGTTGATCAGCCGGCCGTAGCCGAGCTCGTACGGGGTGCAGTAGTAGTCCTCGATGTCCGTCGAGAAGAAGCTGCCGTGCAGGGGCCGCTGCCCCTCGATCCCGTACAGAGGCAGGTAGCCGCGGTAATCGAGCAGCTCGGGGTCGGTGTAGACGGCCGGGGTGGGCGAGGGGATCCAGCCGCTCTCCACCGAGGCCGTGGTGTAGGCGAAGGCGCCGACGTGGACCAGGCCGAGCGGCTCGCCGGCCTTCAGCAGCGCCTCCTTGACGTACTCGCCGTCCGCGCCGTCGCCGATGAACTCGTACCCGGCCTGCCCGGCCATCCCGTGCCGCAGCGCGCGGAAGCCGCGCCCATCGAGCGTCACCGGGGTGGAGTGGAAGAACTTCGTGGTGGGCAGCGGCCCGCCGAACACACTCTCGACCAGTTGGACCGCGAGCGGGCCCTGGATCTGGAAGCGGAACAGCTTCGGCGCGCCCCCGCCCTGGCGGTACGCCGACGAGGGGTCGGTGGAGTGGGTGACGTCGTAGCCGCCCCGCTCGGCGTGGTAGGTGACCCAGTGCTGCGCCGCCGGGATGCCGCTCAGCGTGTACTTCTGCTCGGCCTCGCGAAGCAGGATGCCGTCGGTGATGATGTTCCCGTCCCGGTTCACCGGGATGAACTGCTTCGCCTGGCCGATCGCGAACTTCTCGTAGTTGTTCGCGCTGATCGCCGCCAGCAGCTTGGTCGCGTCGGGCCCCTCGAGGAACGTGTCGTACATGTGGTGCGAGAGGTCGGAGATCGATACGCCCTCGTGCCACGCGGTCTGCTCCTGCCGCCAGCCGGCGTACTCGGGCTTGACGACCTCCGGCGTCCAGGGGTCCGCGTTGGGCTTCCAGAGCAGCTGGACGGGCGAGCCCGCCTTGTCGATGCCGTCCTGAAGACTTGGTGCTGCCATACCGGCCACCTTCGAATCAGGTCGATGGTCATGCATGATGCCGCATTTCCATGCAACTAAATCGAGCTACTAAATCGAGCTAGTTACCGAAGCTACATCCGTGTTACGGGATGAGGCAAGATCTGCGACGGTGGAAACAAGCTCGCGCGGCGGTTGAGCCGGGTGACCGGAGCACCGGTACCGTCGAGGCGTGGCTGATGCGGAGCAAGTGGCGACGGGCGGGACGCGGCGGGCGACGCTGCGGGACGTGGCCGCGGCCAGTGGCGTGTCGCGAGCCACCGTGAGCTTCGTGCTCAACGAGAATCCCAACCAGACGATCTCGGCGGCGACCCGCGAGCGGGTGCGCCAGGTCGCGCGCGAGCTCGGCTACGTGCCGCACGGCATCGCCAAGGCGCTGCGCGAGGGGTCGTCCCGGATCGTGGTGCTGTACATCGACACCGATCTCGACGGCAACTACTCGCGCAGCTACATCCGCGGGCTCGACGAGGAGCTCGCCGCGCACGGCCACGTCCTGCTGGTCCGGCACGGCCGCGCCGACACCCGGTCCACCCAGCAGATCCTCGACGCCATCAACCCGCGGGCCGTGCTGCGCTTCGCGGAGGTGTATCTGACCGGCCACGAGTTCGAGGACCAGGGGGGAGGCTGGAACGACGGGCTCGCCGCGCACGCCGCGCTGCAGATCCGCTATCTCGCCGAGCGCGGGCACACCCGGATCGCCATGGCGCTTCCCGAGGATCCGCCGCTGGGCCAGATCCGGCTGCGGTTCGTCCGTCAGACCGCGGAGTCGCTCGGGCTTGCTCCGCCCGAGACGGTGGTCGTGCCCCGGCCCCGGCCGGCCGGGGCGGACGCCGTCCGGGCATTTCGCGCCGAGCATCCGTACGTCAGCGCGGTCGCCGGTTATGACGACGACGTCGCGCTGCGCACCTTGACCGCCCTGCACGACCTCGCTCTGGTCGCCCCCGGCGACCTCGCCGTCATCGGCTTCGACGACACCGAATACGGCGCCCTGTCCACACCGGCTCTGACGACCGTCCGCATCGACGCCGAGGCGCATGGACGGCTCGCCGCGCGAACCGCTCTCGGACTGGACACCGCGGGCTTGGCGCCGGTGCCGGGGCGGGTGATCGTCCGCGAGTCGGCGTGAGCCGGACGCGGTGCGCCGGTCCGTCGCCATCCGAGTGAGTGTCACGTCAGCTCCTCACCCCGCGTCAGCGGTGAACTGTACTGTACGGTACACCCATGAGGGCGGCAAGGTCTGTGCTGGTCGATGCGGCTTCCCGGCGCGGGGCGGCGGGCGTGCGAAGCTATGCTCACGGTCGTGGATAGTCAGGATCGGCGATCTCGGATTCTGCTAGCGGCAGCCGCGCTCTTCCTTGAGAAGGGCTACGCCGGCGTCAGCATGGAGGATGTGCTGTCCGAGGTCGGCGGGTCCAAGTCGACGCTGTACCGGTATTTCACCGACAAGACCGCCCTGTTCCGGGCGGCGGTGGAGATGCTGATCGACGAGCGGTCCCGGCCATTGAGGACGTTTCAGCCCGGCGATTCCGACGCGGCCGAGACGCTGCGGGAGTACGGTCGCCACTTCGCCGACATCGTCCTCGCGCCGGGCGCCATCGCCCTGCACCGACTCGTCACCGCGGAGGCCGAGCGGGTGCCCGGACTGGGGCAGACCTTCTACGAGCACGGTCCCGCGTTCGGAAACGCCCTGATGGGCGACTATCTGCGGGGCCTGTGCGAGGCGGGGGTCATCGAGGTCCCGGACCCGATGCTCGCCAGCGCGCAGCTGTATCAGGCCATGCTGGGCGCGCTGCAGATGCGCCTGCTCATCAATGCTCCGGCCCCGTCGCCCGCGGAGACCGAGTTGAGCATCGCGAACGCGGTCGAGACCTTCCTGAACGGGGCGCTGCCCCGGGCCTCGGCGGCGCGCGGTCGCGGTCGCCCGTCGGTCGCCAAGGCCCGCTGACACCGCCTGCTGCGCTGCGCAGTCGCCGTCGGTCGTCAGGCTTCGCTCAACGAGTTGCTTGGGTCCGGAGTTCGTCGATCGTGCCGCCCAGCACGGCGGCCTTGGCGATCAGCTCGGCCCGTTCCGCGGCGGGATCCGAGTCCCAGGTGATCCCGCCGCCGGCGCCGTAGACCGCGCTGCCCGATTCGCGGTCGACCACGACCGTACGAATCGCCACGTTGAAGCGCGCCCGGAACGCCGCGCCGGGCGGGGCGACCAGCCCGACCGCTCCGCAGTACACGCCGCGGGGACCGCTTTCGAGATCACGGATCACTTGCATGCTGCGCGGCTTGGGGGCGCCGGTGACCGAGCCGCAGGGGAACAGCGCCCGGAAGATCTCCACAAGGTGGCTGTCCGGCCGGATCTGGGCGACGACTTCCGAGGTCAGTTGCCAGACCGTCGGATACTGCTCGAGAGTGCACAGCTCCGTCACGTCGACGCTGCCGACGGTGGCCACCCGGGCCAGGTCGTTGCGGAGCAGGTCGACGATCATGACATTCTCGGCCCGTTCCTTCGGGCTGGCCCGCAGCAGCCGGGCACGCTCGCTGTCTTCGCCGGACGTGCGCCCGCGAGCGGCGGTGCCCTTCATGGGACGGGTCCGCACCCGGTCCCCGGTCCACTCGAAGAAGAGCTCGGGGCTGGCGCTGGCGACGACGAACCGGCCCAGATCGAGGTAGGCGTTGTATCGGCCGCGCTGGGCCAGGGCAAGGTCGGCGTACAGCGCGAAGGGGTCGCCGTCGAAGGCCGTGCGCAGCCGGTCGGTCAGATTGCACTGGTAGGTGTCGCCGGCCGCGATGTGCTCCAGCACCCGGTCGACCGCTCCGGCGTGCTCCTGCGCGGTCCAGTCCGGTCGCCATCGCATCGCGCGGGCGGCTGCTCCCGGCGCCGCGACCGGCTCCACCTCGATCGGGTCGCCGCAGACTCCGAACCAGGCCAGCGGCGGCTCGTGCGCCGACCGGGGCGCCACCGCAAGCGCCGGATCGAGCCCGGGGGCCGCCTCGTAGGAGACGTATCCGAAGGCCCAGTCGCCCGCGGTGGTCGCGCGTTGCACCTCCGCCAGGACCGGCTGCACGTCCTGGACGCGGTCGGCGCGGAGGATCCGGTGCGGCGGCGGGCAGACGAGCCCGCGCCCCGAGACGAGGTCGTCGAAGCGAGCCCAGGGCGTCGTCATGTCACGTCCCTCCCGGCGCCGGCGCAGTGTAACGAACCGTACAGTACTACGTCGGGAGGGGCGCGCCGGCGGACGACCTCAGCCTTTGACCGCGCCGGTCAGGCTGAACGCGCCGCCGAGGACCCGCGACAGCGCGGAGTAGAACACGACGACCGGCGCCGTGTAGAGGATCGAGAACGCGGCGAGCTGGCCGTAGGCGACCTGGCCGTACTGGGAGAAGAAGGTGTAGATCGTCACCGAGGCCGGCTGCTTCTCCGGGCTCAGCAGCAGGATGAACGGCACGAAGAAGTTTCCCCACTGCAGCACGAAGGTGAAGATGAACACCACGGTCAGCCCCGGGATCATCAGCGGCAGCACGATGCGGTGCAGCGACTGGAACCAGCCCGCGCCGTCGGTCCAGGCCGCCTCCTCCAGGCTGATCGGGACGCCGTCCATGAAGTTCTTCATCATCCAGGCGGCGAACGGCAGCGACGAGGCGGACATGAAGGCGATCGTGCCGGGGATCGAGTCGATGAGATTGATCCGGCTGTACATGGCGTAGACCGGCACCATCACCGCGGTGATCGGCAGGCCGGTGGCGAACAGGATGATGTAAAGGAACGACCGGCCGAACCGGCTCTGGTAGCGGGAGAGCGGATACGCCGCGAGGACGGCCACCAGCACCGTCAACAGCGCCGTTCCGCCGGAGATGATCACCGAGTTGAGCATCGGCCGATAGATCGTGTCGGGGTTCAGCACGGCCCGGAAGTTGGCCGCGGAGAACGTCCACTCGGGCTTCGCCGACAGCGACGCGCCGGGCTGCACCGACGCTAGCACGAGCCAGGCGAACGGCAGCACGAAGGCGACGGCGATGACGGCGAGCACCAGGTAGGTGATCGCCCGGCTGGTGCCACGGCGCGCCGCGGTGAGGTCGTTCATCAGTCCTCCAACCGGATCAGTCGCAAGTAGACGGCCGAGAACAGCGCCCCGACGACAAGCAGCACCAGCGCCATCGCGGTGCCGTACCCGAGTTGGTAGAACTTGAACGACTGTTGATACATGTACAGCGGCGTGGTCTGGCTGGCCGTGCCGGGGCCGCCGCCGGTCATCACGTAGATCAGGCCGAAGGCGGCCAGCGTCTGCAGGGTGATGAGCATCAGGTTGCTGACGATGGCGCGCCGGATCAGCGGCAACGTGATGCGGCGCAGGCGCTGCCAGCCGGAGGCGCCGTCCACCGCGGCGGCCTCGGTCAGCTCCGGTGGCACGTCGGAGAGCGCGGCGGAATAGACCAGCATCGAGAACGCGGTGCCCCGCCACACGTTGGCCAGGATGACCGCCAGCATCGGCGTGGTGTAGAGCCAGTTCTGCGCGATCCCGAAGTGCGCGAGCAGCGAGTTGAGGGTGCCGGTGCGGTACAGGAACGCGTACCAGCAGAAGCCGGCGACCGTCTCGGGCACCGCCCAGGCGGCGATGACCAGGCTGGTCACCACCGAGCGGGCGATCCGGCTGCGGCCGTGCAACAGCAGCGCGATCAGCAGGCCCAGGGTGTTCTGCCCGATCACGGCCGAGCCGACCACGAAGACCAGGGTCAGCACGAGCGAATGCAGGAACGACGGGTCCTGGGCCAGCCGGGTGAAGTTGTCGAACCCGACGAAGTCCACTGTGCTCGAACCGGTCAGCGCCAGGTTGGTGAAGGCCGTGTACAGGCTCCACAGCATCGGGCCGGCGAAGAAGATCAGGAGCAGCAGCAGGGCCGGCGCCATCGGTGCGAACCGGCTCAACCAGTATCGCGGCTTCCGGCGGGGCGCGGCGTCGACCGCGCGCACCGCCGGAGGCCGCAGGGGGGTGACCGGAGTCATGAGCCCGACGTGACCTTGTCCGCGCCGACCGCCGCTTTGACCTGGTCGCTGAAGGCGGCCGCGGCCTGCTCCGGCGACATCTGCCCGGTCATCACGGCCTCCATGGCCACCTGGATGGCGTCGGAGATGTGCGGGTAGTCGGCGTACGCGGGCCGGAAGTGGGTCACCTGCACGAGATCGGTGAAGAACTTCAGGGTCGGGTTCGAGCTCAGGTACGCCGGGTCGGCCGCCACGTCGGCACGCTCGGCGATCTGGCTGGCGGCGATGTCGTACGCCTGGCTGTTCTCCTTGTTCAGCGCCAGGCTGACGTAGTCGAACGCGGCCTGCTTGTCCTTGGCGTGGGAGCCGACCGACAGCACCCAGCCGCCGGACATGCTCGTCGAGCCGGGCGCCTGACCATGCTGGGTGGGCATCGGCGTCTGGCCGAGCACAGTGGACCATTGCGGCCACGGCTTCGCGCCGGTGGCGAGCCAGGTGCCGCTGAGCCAGGAGCCGTCCAGGTTGATGGCGAGCTTGCCGCCGGGCAGCAGCTCGTTGCTCACGCTGGTGCCGAAGTTCGGGTTGAGGGCGTCCTGCTGGTCCGGCCCGAGCTTCTCACCGAAGACGGTCTTGATGAAGCTCAACGAGTCGACGAAGCCGGGGCTGGTGGTGACCCACTTCTTGGCGGCGTCGTCGTAGAGGGTGTTGTTCGTCCCGTACAGCAGCATCTCGAGGCCCTGCATGGTGGCGCCCTCGCCGGCGCCCTTGCCGGAGTAGACGTTCAGCGGCGTTACGCCGGGCAGCTTGGCCTTGATGGTCCGGGCCGCGGCGAGGATGTCGTCCCACGTCTTCGGCTGCCACGGCACGCTCAGGCCGGCCTTGGCGAAGAGTTCCTTGTTGTACCAGAGCGCCCGGGTGTCGGTGCCCATCGGCACGCCGTAGGTCTTGCCGTCCAGCGCCTTGGCGGCCGTCTTGGCCGTGGGGCTGAACTGACTCCAGTCCGGCCACTTGGCCAGATAGTCGTCGATCGGCGCCAGGAAGCCGGCCTGGATGTCGGTGTTGACCAGGAACGTGTCCTCGTACATCACATCCGGCGCGGTATTGGCGGAGCGGTTCATCAGCGACAGCTTGGTGTAGTAGTCGTTCTCCGCCGCCTCGATGGGCAGCAGCTTCACCGTGTATCCGGGGTGCGCCGCCTCGTACTCGGTCTTCACCTTCTGCATCTGGGCGTCGAGTTGAATGAAGGCGCCGAACTTCTGATACGCCACCGTGATGGTCTTGGCGGAGCTGCCACCGTCGTCCGACGAGCACGCGACCGTGCCGGTCAGGGTGATGGCTGTCAGCGCGGCGATGATGAACGTACGTCGCATCGCGATTTCCCCTTGCGTCGAGGAGGGTGGGAGATCAGTACAGGAGCGCGTACTGGGTGGGGTTCCAGGCGAGGACCGCGAAGATCTGGATCATCGCTGCCTGCTGGATTGCCTCGGTCGGGCCGCCGGCGAAGTGGAAGAGACCGGTGGCCGGGTCACGGTTCTGGCTCCAGACCGTGGCGGCGTATCGGTCCATCGCGTCGTGGTAGGTGCGGCCGCCGGTGACCGATTCGAGCAGCAGCAGATTCTTGAAGAAGATGGAGTTGAAGTACGGCGGCTGGCCGGACAACCGGCCGCCGGTCACGAAATAGTCGTAGGCCGCCCGGGCGATGCTTTCCGCCCGCTGCAGATAGTTGCGGTCGTGGGTGATCCGGTAGAGCAGCACGTTCACCGCGACCGGCACACCCTGGTTGTAGGACCAGTAGGTCTTCTCCACGGTGCCGGACAGGTTCAGGTGGTCCCAGTAGAGGCCGTCCGGGCTGAGCAGGTAGCGGTTGGTCCACTCGTACATGCGCTTGGACCAGTCCAGATAGGACTGTCGGCCGGTGATCTGGTAGAGGCGCAGGCCGAGCTGGGCGCCGGGCATATTGGAAACCGTGTTGCGGTCGTTGCTCCAGCCGGCCTGGGTCCAGAACACGCCGCCGGGAGCGGGGTGGCTCGGGTCGGTGTCCCAGCCCGATCGCACCAGAGTGAAGAGTTGCTCGGCGCGGGAGAGCGCGGCCCGGTCGCCGGACATCAGATACCGCTGGACGTCCAGCAGGCCGACCCATTCGTTGTCGTCGTAGAAGAAGTCGCCGCCCGTCCCGTACGGCGGCTCGGGATAGGAGGCGTAGCCGGGCACGCCGGTCGTGCCGTTGGTGCTCCAGTAGCGTTCCTGTCCGGCGGCACGGGCGGCCAGGTCGGGGCCGAAGCCGGCACCCAGCCGGCCGGGCATCCCGGTCAGGTCCAGCGTCGCGGCGTGGACCTGGGAGAACGGCCATTCGTACGAGTACGGGTTGTCGCCGGCGGCGACCGGGTAGCGCTCGTGGTACAGCCCGGAGGCGTCGTCCACGGCCAGGTAGCGCTGGAGCGCCTGGTAGGACAGCACCGCGCGATCGGCGTGGGTGGAGCTCTGCCGGGGCGTGGCCGGTGCGACCGTCTGGGCGAGCAGCACCAGGGCGGCGGCTGCGGCGGTGACAGCCACGCCGGCGGTTCGGATCCTCATGCGCTGCCTCCGATGCAGGTCGTCGGGCCTGGCGGGGCCACGGGATCTGGGGCTCGGGATCTGGGCTTCGGGATCTAGTCCGGGGTAGTTACGCTTTTGTGAAATCTCTGAGAACGTATTCAGAGAACATAATCATCGCCCTCGAATCGGTCAAGGGAGACTCTTGCAGCCGCATCAGCCGACCATGCGCGACGTCGCCCGGCTCGCCGGCGTGAGCGCGGCCACCGTGTCCCGGGTTGTCAACAACGGGCGCTACATCCGGCCGGAGACCCGGGCGAGCGTCGAGCGCGCCATCGCCGAGCTCGGCTTCCAGCGCAACGAGATCGCCCGGACGCTGCGGCCGGGCCAGACCGCCGAGACGATCGGCCTGGTCATCGAGGACCCGGGCAACCCGTTCTGGTCCGCGATCACCCAGGGCGCGGAGGAGACGGCGCAGCGATACCAGCACATGCTTGTCGTCGGCAGCACCGGGCTGAGTTTCGAGCGGGAGAGTGACCTGCTGCGCGATCTGGTCCGCCGGCGCGTCGACGGGCTACTGGTGGTGCCGACCCCGCAAGCGCACCGGGACCTGCACGCGGAGCTCGCGCGCTGGGTGCCGATGGTCTTCATCGACCGCGTCCCGCGCGGCGTGCCGGCCGACTCGGTCGTGCTGGACAACCGGGGTGGCGCCCGAAAGGCGGTGGAGCATCTGCTGTCCCGCGGATATCGGCGGATCGCCTACGTCGGCGGCGACCCGGCCGTGGGCACCGGCGCCAGCCGGCTGGCCGGATACAAGCAGGCCCTCAAGGCCGCCGGCTTTGCCATCGACCCGAGGCTGGTCAGCCTGGGCAACCATACCGTCGACGCGGCCTGGGCCAGAACGGCCGAGCTGCTGAGCGGACCGGCGGCGGCGGACGCGGTCTTCGCCGACAACAACCGGATGTGCCTGGGTGCGCTGCACGCGGTGTACCGGCACGGCACCGACATCGGAGTGGCCGGCTTCGACGATGTCGAGCTGGCCGACCTGCTTCCGACGCCGGTCGCCCTGGTCGCCTACGACGCGGTGGAGATGGGGCGGCACGCCGCGGAGCTGCTCTTCGAGCGGATCGGCGGCGGCACCGGTCCGTTCAAGCGCGCCGTACACCCGACCAGGATCGTGCTGCGTGGCAGCAACGGGAAGGCTTCGTAGGTTCCTACTGCTCGCCGCTGTTGAGCACGCGGCCGCCGTCGACCACCAGGGTGTGCCCGGTGACCCAGGAGGCGGCGTCCGACAACAGGAAGGCGACCGCGCCCGCGACGTCCGCCGGCTCGCCCAGCCGGCCCAGCGGGTAGGCCGCGGCGAGCTGCTCCGCGCGGCCCTCGATGACGCTCGCGGCGAACTGCGTCCGCACCAGGCCCGGGGCCACCGAGTTCACCCGGATGCCCGGCCCCAGCTCCGCCGCCAGCTGCCCGGTCAGCTGGATCAACGCGGCCTTGGTCAGCCCGTAGGCGCCCACGCCGACGGCGGGGCGCAGCCCGGTGATCGAGCTGACGAAGACGATCGCTCCGCCGCGCTGCCGCATCGAGGCCTGGTACACCTGCTGGCTCCAACCGATGGCGGCGAAGAGGTTGGTCTCGAACACCTTGCGGATGCTCGTCAGGTCCAGTCGCAGCAGCGGCCCGTACACCGGATTGATGCCCACGTTGCTGACCAGGAAGTCGATCCCGCCGAACTCCTCGACGGTCCGGGCCACCGTCTCCTCGCGGTGCAGCGGGTCGTTGACGTTGCCGACCACCGCCAGCACCTGCTCCGCGGGCAGCGTCGCGGCCGCCTCCTTGAGCTCGTCGCCGTCGCGGGAGGTCAGACAGACGCGATCGCCGCGCTCGATCAGGCTGCGCGCGATGGCCAGGCCGATGCCCCGGCTCGCGCCGGTGACGATGCCGACCCTCATCGGCCGACGAAGTTGGCCGGCTGCTTGGACAGGAACGCGGTCAGCCCGTGCCCGGCGTCCTCGGTGGCGAGCAGCTTGAGCGTCTCCGGGAAGAGCTGCTCCTCGGCCGCGGCCGGGCCCTGGCGCAGCGCCAGCCGGGCCGAGCGCAGGGCCGCCTGCACGCCCAGGGGCGCCTGGGCGGCGATCCGCCGGGCGATTTCGAGGGCCCGGTCGAACTGCCGGCCGTCGGACACGACCTCCTGCACCAGGCCGAGCCGCAGCGCCTCGGCGGCCCCGAAGTGCTCGCCGGTGAGGATCCAGCGCATGGCGTTGCCCCAGCCGGCCACCTGCGGCAGCCGGATCGTCGCGCCGCCGAATGGCAGGATCCCCCGGGAGACCTCGATCTGGCCGAACCGTACGTCGTCGTTGGCCACCCGGACGTCGGCGGCCAGCAGCAGCTCGATGCCGAGGGTGAAGCACGTGCCCTGAACCGCGGCCACCACCGGCTTGCGGCACGGGCTCTCGTCCGTGGCCCACGGGTTGACGCCGCCCTCGGGCAGCAGGCTTTCCCCGGTCATCAACCGCGGCGCCATGTCCAGCAGATCCATGCCCCCGGTGAAGTGCTCGCCCTTGGCATAGAGCAGGCCGGCCCGCAGCTCGTCGTCGCGATCCAACTCGCCGTAGGCCAGGGCCAACTGATGAAACATCGCGGTGTCGAACGCATTCCGCTTCTCGGGCCGGTTCAGCCCGATGAGCAGGACCGCACCCTCGCGTCGCACATCCACCCGGCGCATATCTTCCCCAGTTTCTGCCATGGGTTCAGGGTAGGTGCGATTCTGCGGCGCGGGCAAACTTCACCTGTAGCATCCATTCATGAGCGTTGGAACGAACTGGAGTCCGAGAAACCCCGACTACGAGAAGGTCGTGCGCGAGGGGTTCGATGCCGAGGCGCCGCTGAAAAGCATTGGCGCCAGCCTGATGAAGGTGGAGCCCGGGTACGTGGAGATCCACGCACCCATCCAGCCCGCGATCATGACCAGCTACGCGCCGGTGGTGCACGGCGGCATCGTCGGGCTGCTCGCCGACTGTGCCCTGGCCCACGCGGCACTCACCCTGGCCGCTCCCGGGGCCATGGGCGTGACGGTCGAATACAAAATCAATCTCATGGCGCCGGCCGTGGGCGAGCACGTGATCGCCCGCGGCACCGTGATCAAGCCGAGCAGCAAGATGACCGTCGCCAAGGCCGAGATCTATGCGGCCGGGGCCGACGGCTCGGAGCGCCTGGTGGCGATTGCCGTCGGCACCCTGGCCGCGTTGTAACAGGTGGCCGCATTGTAATACCGGACCGCATGGTAATACCGCGCTACACCATCTGCCGTCTGACAAGTTTCGGATAGCGGTCCTGGAGATCCATCAATGTGGAATGGGCACGGGCCCCCAGATACGACAACGGCTCCGGTACGTATGAAGGCTCGTGCCCATCCACGAACAACAGGCTCGTATACGCCGATTTCCGCTCGAGCACCAGGTCACGCAGAATCTTGCCGACGGTATGACTGAGCGCGGTGCCATTCCCGCAGTAGCCGTAGGCGTAATACACCCCGTCGCCGCTGGTGCCCACGTGCGGCACGAAGTCGCGGGTCATGCCGATGCATCCGCCGTACTCGTGGGTGAAGTGCAGGTCCTTCCACTGCGGGAAGTACCGGCCCAGGGTCTCGCGCAGCACCCGGGTGGCGCCGGGGTTGCGCATGTGCCGCCGCTCGTCCATGTCCCGGCCGTAGAAGTAGGGCGCCGGGCCACCGCCGATGAGCAGGCGGTTGGTCTTGGTGAGCCGGCCGAAGACGATGACGTTGCGGGCCTCGACGAAGCCCTCCCGCAACGGCCAGTGCATGCCGGCGAGCTGCTCGTCGGTGAGCGGCTCGGTCACCACCGCGTAGCTCCAGAACGGTTTGACCTTGTCCCGGAACCGCTGGAACTGATGCTGGTACGCGTCGGTGCCCAGCACCAGCTTCGGCGCGGTGATCCGGCCGTGCGGCGTCGTGACGACGTGGCCGGCGGCGGTGCGTTCGATGGACAGCGCCCGGGTCTGCTCATGCACGGGCACGCCCTGCTCTTGGACCACCCGGAAGATGCCGCGGACCAGCCGGCGCGGGTTGACCAGCGCGCCGGCCACCTTGATCGCTCCGTGGATGGCCGGCGAGTCGATCCGGCCCCGGGCCTCCTCGCGGTCCATCAGCTTGACCGAGCCGGCCGCGCCGAGCCGGTCGGCCAGCTCGATGTCCCGTTCCAGCCAGCGAAGCTGCTCCGGCGTGGACGCGACCTGGAGGTAGCCGCTGGGATCCAGCTCCGCGTCCACGCCGTACTTGCGGCAGAACCGGCCGATCTCCAGGATCGAGCGGGCCACCACCGAGTAGGCCACCTTCGCCTGGTCGGCGCCGAAGCGGCCGATCAGCGCGGAGAGGCTGTGCCCGATGGTCGGCGTGATGAACCCGTCGGCGTGGCCCGAGGCGCCGGCCCCCGCGTGCTCGGCCTCGATGATCTGGACGTCCAGCTCGGGCCGGGCCAGCTTGAGCTGATGCGCCGTCCACAGCCCGGTGAACCCGGCCCCGACGATCGCGACGTCGCAGCGCACGTCCCCGCCCAGCGGCGGGCCGGGCACGGCCGGGGCCGTCTCCCACCAGTAGGGCTCGTATTTGACCGGGGCGGTCATGTGCGCTCGAAGAGAACGCGGATCAGGCCGATGTGCCGCTTGCGGAAGGCGTCCACCGCCGCGCTCAGATAGCGTTCGTAGTCCTGCACGGTCTGTTCGCCGACGAGCTGCACCGCGGCCGCCCGGTTGCCGCGCAGGCCGTCGTACCACTCGCCGCAGGTGCGGGCGTAGTCGTCGGGCTGGTTGACCACGCTGACCACGTCGAACAACCGTTCGCTCGCCTCCAGCACCTCGGACGGCCAGGGCAGCTCCGACTGGGGAAAGATGCGGTCGATGATGAACAGCAGATCCCGGGCGCTCTTGCGGTCCAGCCGGGTGTTGTTGCCCTTGACGTTGGTCTGCAGGGCGAGCCGGCCGCCCGGCGGAAGCCACTCGTGGCACGACTCGAAGAAGCTGCGGTAGGCGCGGACCCGGCCGGCCCGGGACAGGCCCATGTCGGCGAAGTGCTCGAACGCGCCGATCGAGATGACCGCATCGTACGGCTCCGCGGGCCGGTGCTCCGCCCAGTTCTCCACCCGGATGTCGTAGTGCTCGTCGTCGGCCCAGCCGCGCACGTAGTCGGCCTGGGCCTGGCTGAGCGTCAGCCCGGTGACCCGCTCCACGTCGTGCACGCTGACCAGCCGATACAGCAGCCCACCCCAGCCGCAGCCGACGTCGAGCACCCGCTTCACGCAGGCGGCGTTGGCGCCCCGGATCAGATAGTCGAGCTTGCGCTTCTGAGCCGTCTCGAGAGTGTCGTCCGGCCCGTCCCACAGCGCGCAGGAATAGCTGCGGGTGGCGTCCAGCCACAGCTCGTAGAACTCGTTACCCACGTCGTAGTGACTCTGGATCGCCTCCGTAGAGGCTCCCTGGTAGCTGAGCACCGTCATGACCGGTTCGCTCCCTTGCCCGCCGCGACCACCCGGTTGAGCCGTTCCATCCGGGTGGCCAGCGTGATGCTGCCTTCGAGTTTGAACGGCGGCGGCTGCCGGCCGTCCACATCGGTGAATCCGTAACGCGCGGCCAGGTCACCCACGGCCAGCCGCTGGCCCGACTGCTGCATCACCTGCGGGTCCGCGCTCAGATGCGCCACGGCCCGGCCGACGTACTCCGGGTAGTGGACCACCTGGGCCGGCCCCGAACCGAGCATCTCCCAAGCCGCCTCGACCCGCTCCGTACGCACGAAACCGGGGTGCAGCGCCACCGCGGCGACGTTGTGCTTGCGCAGCTCGTAGGCCATGCCGAAGGCCATCCGGTCGGAGGCCGACTTGGTGACGTCGTAGGCGACCTGGCCGAGATACGCCTCGCCGTCGGTGAAGGACACGTTGACGATCAGGCCGCCGCCGCGGGGCAGCATCAGGGGAGCCGCGAGCTGGCTCGCCACGAACTGGCCCCGCAGCGAGCCGGCGAACAGGTCCCAGCGCCACCGGGGCTGCTTCCAGAACGCGGCGTCGAAACGTGCCTCGTGCCCGCGCTGATATCCGGCCCAGGCGTTGTTGACCAGGATGTCGAGCCCGCCCTCGGCAGTGGCGACCTGGTCGAACAACGCCGCGACCTGGTCGTCGACGGTGTGGTCGCAGCGGACCGGTACGGCGGTGCCGCCCCGGCTCGCGATCTCTTCGACGACGTCCTCGAGGGTGCCCGGCAGGCCCTCGGTCGTCTCGCCGCCGCGGACGCTGCGGGCGGTCACGTACACCTTGGCGCCGGCCTCGGCGACCGCGACCGCGATCCCGCGGCCCACCCCCCGGCTCGCGCCGGTCACGACCGCGACCTTGCCGGTGAGGTCGGGCGGCTTCCACTGCGTTGTCATAACGACTCCTTCGCCGCGTTGGCTTCGTTCGACCAGTACTTCAGGCTCAGCCGGTAGCTGTCGCGGTCGGACACCGCCGGAACACCCTTCGGCCACAGCTCGGGCAGCGAGGTCGGCAGCACGCCCCCCGATGCGGCTGTCACCTCGCTCACGTCGATGAGCACCTTGAGGAAGGTGCGGGACATCGGCGGCACCGACGCCAGCGGCACCGGCAGCTCGCCCCGCGGATCGGCGATCGGGATCCGGCCGAGGTCCCGGCCGAGGCCGCGGGCGTGCTCGATCAGGATGTCCTGGGCGTCGTCGACCGTCATCGCCTCCGCGCCGTAGGTGAGCCAGTGCAGCCCGCCGCCGAGGTCGTCGGTCTCCACCGCCCGGGCGATCGCCATCGCGGTGACGTCCAGCGGCACCACGTCGACGAGGTTGCCCGGGTGGGCCGGGAAGAAAGGCGCCTTGCCGCGGCACATCCAGTCGGACATCAGCTGCACGATCTGCGGGCGGCTGCTCGCACCGGTGCGCGAGTCGCCGACCAGGTTGGTGGGCCGGAAGATGGAGTACGGCACGCCGCTTCGCGCGATCAGCCGCTCGGCCTCCAATTTGGACCAGATGTACGGGGCGACCACGTTGTCGTGGCTCAGCTCGTCGAGCCGGTCCAGCTCGATGGCGTGCACGAAGCAGGTGCTGATCAGATGGATCGGCGCGCCGGCCAGCCGGGCCAGCTCGATCACCGTGCTCGTGCCGTCGATGTTGACGGCCTGGTACCGCTCGCGGGGCTGGCCCCACACCGTGAGCGCCCCGGAGTGCACGATCACGTCCGTCTCCTCGGCCAGCACGTGCCAGTCCTGCTCGGACAGGCCCAGCCGGGGTTGCCCGAGGTCGCACTTGAGCACCCGGTCCGCGGCCGGCAGGTCGTCGTCGCTGTTCACCAGCGCGATCACCCGATGGTCGCGCAGCTCGGCGATGACGGCGCGGCCGATCACGCCGGAGGCCCCGGTGATCAGCACGGTTCTCATGGCGCCCCCAGTTCCACGGTGGCCAGCGGGGCGAAGCCGCCGGACTCGAGAAGGTGCCGGCAGCGATGCCGCTGGATCTTGCCGGTCGGGGTCTTGGGCAGGTCGTTGCGGCCGATGAAGACGCACTCGTCGAGCGCCACCGCGCCCTTGGCCATGGCGACCGCGCCGGCCGACTCGGCCAGCGCCCGGAAGTCCACGCCGCTGTTGCGGGGCTCGAGGATCAGGGTGAGCCGGGTCCGGGCGCCGTCCTTGCGGCTGATCAGCGTCGAGCAGCCCCGCCGTATCCCGTCGATGCCCTCGATCGCGTTCTCGATCTCCCGGGCGTAGACCTTGCGGCCGGCCACCGAGATG
>Ga0307512_10002653_pt1 | contig 22088 bp, 14 predicted proteins | sample 14_EM_MG_FD_200267 | JGI IMG/M metagenome (GOLD analysis project Ga0307512, IMG submission 200267) | Populus trichocarpa ectomycorrhiza microbial communities from riparian zone in the Pacific Northwest, United States - 14_EM | ecosystem: Host-associated > Plants > Roots > Unclassified | place...
CTAATTGCACTCGATGGCAGACTTATTCAAAATTAACTGACAGCAGAGGGACGATAACAAATAGGAAAACAAGAGCACAGAAGTTTTGATAGCAGTAGTAAATATAGTACTCATGCTAGCTTTCCAATGTCTATCCAGTGTACTTTACAATTCGCACCCAGGATTTTATTATGCTGCGCTTGTCATCGCGGTTATATGGCATGGACGGATATGGGAAGGATATAAGACGGATACTCCGGAGGGGTGCCGTCCTAGGAGGTAAGTGGATGCTCGATATGTCGAGTGCAGAGCTGCATGCAGACTGATGTTTTTGTTTCTGACGACTTCTAGGAGGTAAGTGGATGCCCGAAATGTCTATTGCAGAGCATGGGGACTGATGCTCGTACCTGGCAACGTCTAGGTGGTAAGCGGATGCCCGAGATGTCAAGTTCAAATCGGCAGAGCATGCGGACTGACGTTTGTACCTGGCGACTTCTAGGACGTAAGTAGATGCCCGAAATGTGGAGCGTAGAGCAGCAGAGCATACGGACTGATGTTCGTATCTTGCGACTTCTAGGACGTAAGTGGATCCCCAAGATGTTGTGTGCTGAGCTGCAGAGCATGCGGATTGACATTTGTGTCGGGCGACTTCTAGAATGTAAGTAGATGCCTGAAATGTTGAATGCAGAGCAGCATGCGGGCTGATGCTCTCGTGCGGGCGACTTCTAGGAGGTAAGTGGATGCCCGAAATGTGCAGCGTAGAGCTGCAGAGCATGCAGGCTGACGTCTGTGCTTGGCGATTTCTAGATAGTAAGTGGATTTCTAAGATGCTGAGTTCAGAGCATATAGACTGATATTCGTGTCTGGTGACTTCTAGGAGGTAAGTGGATGCTCGAGATGTCGAGTGCAGAAATGCATGCGGACTGACATTGGTGTTGGGTAACTTCTAGAGAGTGAGTGGATGGCCAAGAGAGTGCAGAGTGTCAGAGCATGCGGGCTGACGTTCGTGTCTGGTGACATCTAGACAGTAAGTAGATGCCTGAGACGTCGAGTGTGCAGACCGTAGAGACTTACTACGCTCCTGAACGAAGTGGGAGCGGGACCAGAAGGAACTTGGGCGAGGAGCATTTGGAGTTGTGTGGCGTGAGACACACGTAGCGAACAACACGGTGAGAGCGGTGAAGGTTATATCGAAACACGATCCACGCCTCTCTCCTAACATGCGGGAACGGGAGGTAATGAATTTTACTGCTCTGAGTGAAGTATTTTCCCTGTCGTCGAAACTTTTTCATTCCACTAATCATCATCCATTATAGTACCCACAGTACTTCGTCCAATTTTTGGAATCATTCGAGGATGAGCACAGTATCTCAATTGCGATGGAGTACGTTCAGCACGGGGATCTCGGAAAACACCTTAAGGAGCCATGGAAGGAAGCCAACGCTCAGCTCATCACTATCCAACTGCTTGAGGGGTTGATCATTATGCACAATGTTGGGATCACGCATCGTGACTTGCGACCGGAGGTTGGTTTCCAGAGCTTTACATGGGAGAAACTATTCACCGGTCGTTCTAACCGAAGTATCGCCGACACCTATATAGAACGTATTCGTGGCATCACTCTCTCCTCTCGTAGTCAAGATTGGCGACTTCGGAGTTTCGAAACGTGTGCAGAATAATGATACAGTGCTTCGAACATCCTGTGGGGCTATTGAGTATACGGCACCTGAAATCTATATCCATAGACACCCTGAATACACAAATGCCGTTGATATCTGGTCTCTCGGATGTGTTGTGCATAAGATTCTAACCGGCTGCACACCATTTACGAACCTAGAACTTTGGAATTATGCGTATGGTCCGACAGGGTTTCCTGTACAGCATCTAGCGACGAAGAGTATCAGTGGATCTGGAGTGGAATTCATAAAATGTTTGATGGAGAAAGATCCGGGAACTCGGTTGTCTGCAGAGCAGGCTCGGAAGGCTGCGTGGCTGAATGTGGTTGAGGAAACGTGATAGATGTTCCTGGCAGTAGAGAGCGCATGTAGTGGAGATTAGGTATTAAAGTTTCTGGGAGGGATACGTTTCTGGGAGGGATACGTTTCTGGGAGGGATACGTTTCTGGGAAGGGTAAGTGTGGGTGTGGTTATTGCAGAATGCGGGGAGGGTTCTTGTTCTTCTTTCGGTTTCTTTGGCTTGGGCAACAGTGGTACATATGTGAAGACGAAGCGAACACCTGTTTGTTCCAAACGGGGTTCCCACCTGCAAATTTTTTGTCGCATACATTGCAAACCCAAAATTCACGGTCGAGAATTCTCGCTGATTTAGGTGTGCGGTAAAGGGCAAGAATTCTCATGTAGATTTGGTCTCTAATAGAGTACTCTGTCAATTTTTTTCGTGTGGTGAGGCTGTTGCCTAATCGTGCATTTGATAAAGGTATCGTCGCTTAAGTTGAGTCGGTAAAATTGGTGAGGTGGTAGCGCAACCTCGACGACGATTCAACCAGAGTCGTCTCGTTCGGGTAATAATTTGCGAAAAGTTCAACATAGGATGTGGTGTATATTAATTGATGCCCACTTCACGTGATGCCATCATTACCACAACCACCACTAAACCCCAACACTAGTATCAGACTTTCGTTAATGTTGCAACCTGGTCTCTGAGCTTTAGTCCGTAATCCAGACCTAATTAAACCCAGACAAATAGTCTATGACCGCTCTGGACCGGACGATTGGAGAACGCTGGGAGGTAGTGATATATCTTATTCCAACTGTCCAGGTGGATGGTGTAGCGCTCTCCTGTTGAGTCGCAAACTTCCTAGTTCTTGGCGGCTACATAGGATATTCTAGTCCATTCACGGAGGTGGTTCCTCCACGGAGTACCCAGTCAGTTCACGGAGGCCCACCTTCCGTGAACTGACTGGTTCGTTTGCAGAGTATGTATCCGACCTCTGTGAACTGAATTCAATCAGCGCAACTGCGTAGGTTCAGCGCAGCGCAACTTTTCAAAGCGAAAGTCGAGTGCACACTTCATTGCCATGGCCGAGATGGTAGTTCACAGTGCACAAATACTGGAGCTTCTACAGCGCCATTTGATACATTTAATCTCGAACAAAATGCAAGAACAGCTCCACCCGAGCCAAGTTACAATGAAAAATACCGTCGAGTACATACACAAGGAGATGCTTGCGATCGTACTGATCCTATATCCGCGGAGGATATTGCCAATGTAACCAGCGATTTGACAGAACTGGATACAGACTATGGGAGGTTCTCGTGGAGGAAGAGGTCACTAGGGATGAAGAGGAAGAGGAAGAGGGCAATGAGAAGGAGGAAAATGAGGAGGAGTGAAATGAGGAGGAGGGAAATGAGGAAGATGAGACAGTTTCACACGATGACATGGAACACAATGTAATTGTAGTTTCACTAGGGCATCTAAGACGCGGCTGATTGTAGGGATCACGATGATGCACCGAGTATCTATAATTTTTGAATGACTTCGTGAACGAACCAGTGAGTTCAGAGGTGGGGTATGGACTCTGCGAGTGAACCAGTCAGTTCAAGGAAGGTGGGCCTCCGTTGACTGATTAGGTTTGTTTGTTTGTAATCATAATGCATTCGGCCATGTAATGGCCATGGCATAACCCGTACACACTTCCTCCCCGCTTCTTCCGTAACATAAAGAAATAAAACCCAAGTCACCAGTCCTCATCTTCCAAAAACAAAAGAAACTACCAAAAAACAACATCAAACTTTTACACCCCCCCCCCATCACTTGACTCATTCAGATCTGAGTTCTTCGCCTCCTCCACTACTCCAATAATTTTGCCGATATCCATGTGGAAAAGTAAATCCATCAATGCCTGCAAGCATTTTTCTTCTGCAAAAACATGAGCCATAGGCAAACACATCTTCAGCGTTTTCATTACCTATTCAATACCCTCGAATCTCTCTTCCCCCCTTTGCCCTGCGATCCAAAGCCTCTTTTGTTCTCACTAACATCTCTTCCACCACTTGAACAAGTGGTCTCTTGTTTGATATGCATGCCTGTACCACCAGCACTTAATATCTGTTCTTTTCTGATTTGCCGTAGGTATTGCAGCATAAGTCCATAATCGGATGTTTACTGGTTAAATCATACTGTAATCGTCTTCCGAACATTCATCACCACACAGTCACCTCCCCATTTTACCAAATCATAAGGGTACCTGAGCTTCGACTCAGCTTCAATCTTTTTAATTTCTTCATTACTCACATTACACTTCATCTCAGTTCACATGGGACTAACATGGGTGAAAGAGACAACATCAATGTTTTGATGGGGATTTTGTGTATCAGAATATTGTACTGGATGCTAATATGCAGCATTCGTTGCTAATTGGTCTTCCTGCTCATTTCACTCAAATTCCGTAAGGGCTGGTACCCATCGATAATCCACTGGGATCTGTCTTTGCAGAACTGAGAGTTCCGATCTCAGGGTTCATAACACCAGTACCTGACGTGATTCTGGTTTGTCCGATTGTATTCTTTCTAGTGCCACCAGCAAGTCAGTGAAAACTGTTATAGCCAATACTTCTTTCTCTCTGTACATCTGTTCCATGAAATTCAACACTTCTGATATTGCATACATTTCATCACCAAATGCATCCATTTGTCTGCAAACGCATACCCTCCTCTTCTTCCATCCGTCTTCGTTCCATTCAACTGCGCGCCCAACCAACTCATCTTCATTTCTTGATCGATCAGTCCACAGAACTATGCCTTCAGTTTTTCTTACCGCTTCCTTCTTGGATTGTTCCACTTCGTGGAGAATTACTTTGTCTCCAATGGTCGGCTAACTATCCAGTAGTATTGCATACTTCCCCTCTCTTTGGATCGACAGACAATTCATAATCTTCTCTTCTTCTCCATCATCTTCTCGTGTCAACAAGAGAGCAATGAGGAGGAGGGCAACGAAGAGGGAAATGAGGAAGATGAGCCATTTTCAAACGATGACATAGAGCACAGTGTAATTGTAGTTGCATTAGGACGTGCAAGAGGCATCTGATTGTAGGGATCACGATGATGTATAGATTATTTATAATTTTTCATTGACTCCGCGAAGGAACAAGTCAGTTTACAGAGGTGGGGTACGGACTCCGTGAATGGACGGTTCGTTCACCGAGGGTGGGCCTCCATGAACTGACTAGGTACTCCGCGGAGGAACAGTCTCCGTGAATGGACTAGAACACTTGCTATGAGCTGCGCGTGTGTGCGTGTGTGCATAGCGCAGTCTATAGTCGATTTGCACTTTTGCCGATAAGTGCTGTTCAAAGCATACTGTGGAGTATCCAACAACGCATTATTGGCAGCTTCAGTTCAGGTTAGTTGATTATCGCGTGATATATATAATCAAGTACACATAATTATAGACATATTACAGTAATCTTGTTCAAGGTCTCTCTATAATGCCAATGCACTTCCTCAGTGTGTCCCCTAAGTGCGCTGCTCAACTTCACTTCCCGGTCACGGTTTTACGATATCGATAATAGCCACGGTGGGCCTGTACTGACAATGCTGTTTATCCACAACTGCTTACTCAATATTGAGGATATCGTAAATCTGAGACTTGGAGGTGAAAGATAGCATAGTTATGCATATTCTGCGCATAGAACACAATATAAGAAACAAAGTTGTGGACTGGCGATTTGGATTTGAATTCAAGCTCAGTTTGATTATAGGCATTTGCCACAACCAGCCACATATCACACACACCTTCGACAACCACACTCAACACCTGGTTTTGCCAAGCTTTCCCCCTTTTTGGGGGGGAGCAGGGTTTTACTTTGGCTTCACTCCATACCTTTTGTCTGTGTCCGCTTGCTATTGCAAGTGTATCTCGTTGTTTTAATGCTCTCTTTACCACTCAGCATCGACTTCAACCGGTAGTCTACCCAGCAACTCACCACTTGAGGTTTTACGCCAGTTATCGAAGCCTACGACATGCCTGTGGATTCACCAGTACGTGATGTCCGGAACCTATCAGCGCAGTATCGGTGAAGTTCCATCAAGCGGTTGCCTAAAAAACTCCGCGCGATGTGAGTGCTGAGATACACGCTCCATACAAGCTCTTCGAACCAACTATGATGGACAAGACCCGCTTCTCGGGCACCACTAGGACGAAGTACAAGAAGCAGCCTTACGATAACATCACCCTTCCGCACCCCCGTTCCAGTCAAGCCCGAAGATGGTCAGCGCGCCATGTATGACCTAGGGAGTTTCACTTCCGGACCTCCAAATGTCCTGCCTTACTCTGTTTTGGCGGTTGGGGTATTCAACTGCGATAACATCAAAGAGACCCTGGACTGAGTGTGAGTGAGCAAGGATTTTTTAAGCGGCTGTCGTCAGATGACGGGATGTGCAGGTTATACTCTAGGAAAGGGGGGCCAATTAGTTTAAAATGGGGGGAAGGAGAAAGGGATGGTACATTTGACTGAGAGGAGGGCAAGGCGGACACGTCGGGTTCACACCGCGGAGTATCGGGGAAAAACGGATTTTTTTGTCATACTCTGTTTACAGTGCATACAATATGAATACACACACACACACCAGCCACATATCAGCCACAGCATGTAGGTACGTACTACGAGTCAACTAATGAGAATGCTTCGAGCTGACAACCATGTGTATAACTATTAGATTGTAGTCTGCGTGATGAATTAGGCGTCGCAACTACCCTTGTGCGCTGCAACGTTGCATTGCGTTCTTGGTCGAGACCGATACTACCCTGCCACTGAAGGATAAGGCAGATGGCCGGGATTTCCGCGAGGTATGGCTGGAGTCCGCGCCTGAATTGTGGGCTGAGTAGGGCCAATTGAGTGGTACAAAACGAATACCGTCGGTGACACAACATAGGCGGCTACTGGGCTTGAAACTGCCATGAGGTAGATTGAGAAACAGGGGGTAGGAAATGCATGGGAAGTTCTGCGAAGAGTTTCAAGGGATGTCCCATCCGTAACGTAATATGTTTACCGGTCCGGTTCCAAGTAGATAGTTTGCACTAGTCTTTTGCACTGCCTGTTGTACAGTGCTTTAAACATGTGCATGAGGCAGTGCTTTAATGCATGTGCATGAAGATATGCTGCAAGGATGATGTCGTTGGCACGAGCTGCTTTGTGCTGCTTTATGAGGCTAAATATTGAGGCAGTGGTTTTATGTACGCCTACGCTACATGCTTAGGTTTATGGTAAGCTGTTTTTGTTGCGCAGCCCCAACCGCAGCTTGCTTTCATACAGTGGTCGAGTAGCAGCTAACCAAGACTAACCACCAACCGTTGTTCGGTATGTACAATTACCCTTCCTCGACATGTTCAGTTTTTGTAAGATCCAAGTGGTGGCATTGACTGAATAAATAGGAACACGAGTCTAGGAACACTCATATCGCAATCTTTTTTCACACATCTGGTTGCTCCCACCGCGAGTACATATATTATGTTTTCGACACGCAACTCCGAACTGGTATCATATTCCGATGGATTGTTTACCCGCTGCTCGGCCACGACAAACCGAATCAATGACGACCTCCAGAATGGCCTGATTGAATTTCTGACAATTGTTCAAAAATGCAATGTCGAATTCCTCCCCATTACGTGGCAGCCTGCTCTCAGCAATCTCGGTATCGGAGGTTCTGGAATGATATGCCAATCAACATTCATTAACGAGATGCCCCTTGCGTTCAAGCGGTTTCATGACTCTGAAAATGCCGACGGAGACTTTTTACCGCTGATGTCAGAGGTACTGATCTTGAGCCAACCCCCAATTCAAACCCACCCAAATATAGTTGACCTCGAGGGGATCTGCTGGGAAATAAAGCCTAGGACGAAGAAAGCTGTTCCTGTCCTGGTCTTTGAAAAAGCAGCATGGGATCTACAACAGTTCATGAGCGTGCAGGAAGGGAGGAACATGTTGATCAAGGACCGACTCAAAATTTGTGCCGATATTGGAAGTGCTATCATGGCGTTGCATTCTTATAGTCTGTTACTCCATACGATTTTGCATTTTAGAGTCTAACATGGATATAGACATTATTCATGGCGATATCAAGCCACAAAACGTGCTAGTTTTCAAGGACGCTACGGGGACGACCGTAAAGGTTACCGACTTCGGGTATTCAACTCTAGCTGCAGCTGAAGCTGGAAAAGTTCTTCTGCCCAAGTCCAGACCGTGGAATGCTCCCGAGTATCATTCCGGGGAGTTCAAAGCATTTGAAGCAAAAAAGACAGACGTGTACTCGTTTGGTATGCTGTGTCTTTGGGTTTTGTTTGGGAACCGCCTAGCAGAAATTCCGCAAACCACTGCAGAAGGAGTGACTGAGTTAATTTCATTCGATGCACCACTTCGTCATGGTCGTCCCACATTGCTTGAACGTTTAAAAGATGAAGATAAAGTGGAATATATTGCCAATCAGCTCATGGAATCAATGCCAGACTTGAATCCCGAATATAGGATTCGTCTAAAAGAACTTTTCAGCGTGACTCTGCCGCTTAACCCCGAAAAACGGACATCTGATCTGGGAAAATCAGTAGGTTTTCTTAGCCAAGAACAGTGAGTTTCACCCCAGATCTTGCTAAAACCATAATCGCTAAGAATTTTAGAATTGAATTGCAACGCTTTAATCCGGGACCGTTGGAGACAACGAGTGAGCTTTCAAGCCCGGCAGATTTCCGAGTAAGTATCTATCAATTTAATATTTCGTCAAAACTCAGGCTGATACTATTGACCAAGATTGCCGAAATCCTTGTTGCTCTCATGGAAGTCGACTATCGTGTGCGGATACAAATCAGAGAGTGCCTCGAAAATAAATATTTCGGGAATCAAAATCAACCCTTTGCAGCCAACATCGCATTCCAAGTTGCCTTTTGTTACCAGATTGGATTCGGGATCAAGTCAGATGACAATGCATCTCGCATATGGCTAGAAAAAAGCAACAAACGATCTGAGGATTTGGAGGTTGAGAAGGAAGCGGTACAGCATGCAAATTGGACTAGTAAGAGCAAGTTTGAGTTCGGTGGAAAATTTTTGAAGGTCAACATTATGCATGAATATCGAACATGGGGTTTGAACCAACTGGAAGAAGCCCGGAGAGAGTGCGAAAGAGAGGTTGGTGATATGGCCCAAGAGTTTGGGGAGCTCCATTTCATATCATTGAACTTATACGCAACCCTCGGAAATCTACTAGATGAATTAGGAGAATTTGCAAAATCAAAATCGCTGCGAATGCGGATCAGGGACCAAATACAAAAACAATCCGGAGTCGGTTCCCCATATTTCATTGAATCAATCATCAACGTTACCAACTCACACACAAAACTAGGGGAATGGAAGGAAGCACAACTATTGCAGGAAAAGGTTCTAAAGCTTGCTGAAAGTACGGAAAGCTTAGACGTTCCATCAATCAAAAACCACCTCGCATCGACATACAGGAGCCAGGGGCGATGGAAGGAGGCAGAAGAGTTAGAAATGCAGGTAATGGAGATGAGTTTGAGGGTACTCGGCCAAGAGCATCCAGATACCTTGATCAGCATGGCGAGCTTGGCATCGACATACGGGAATCAGGGGCGATGGAAGGAGGCCGAAGAGCTAGAGGTGAAGGTCATAGAGACGTTCAAAAAGGCACTCGGCCAAGAGCATCCTGATACCTTGACCAGCATGAATAACCTCGCATTGACATACAGCAGCCAAGGGCGATGGAAAGAGGCCGAAGAGCTGGAAGTGCAAGTCATCAAAATGAGTTCGAGAGTACTTGGCCAAGAGCATCCCTCTACCATGACCTGCATGGCCAACCTCGCATCGACATACCGGCGCCAGGGGCGATGGAAGGAAGCGGAAGAGCTGGATGTGCAGGTCATGGAGACAAGAATGAGGGTACTCGGCCAAGAACACCCCTCTACCATGATCAGCATGGCCAACCTCGCATCGACATTTTGGAAACAGGGGAGATGGAAAGAGACCGAAGAGCTGGAGGTGCGGGTCTTGGAGATGAGTTTAAGGGTACTCGGTCAAGAGCATCCAGATACGTTGATCAGTATGGCCAACCTTGCATCTACATACAGAAACCAGGGGCGGTGGACGGAGGCCGAAGAGCTGGAGGTGCAGGTCATGGAGACGAGTTTGAGGGTACTTGGCCAAGAGCATCCAGATACCTTGACCAGCATGGCCAACCGGGCATCGACATACAGAAACCAGGGGCGATGGAAGGAGGCCAAGGAGCTAGATGTAAAGGTCATGAAGACAAGAATGAGGGTACTCGGCGAAGAGCATCCTTCTACCCTGACCAGCATGGCCAACCTCGCATCGACATTTTCAAAACAGGGGCAATGGAAGGAGGCCGAAGAGCTGTTTGTGCAAGTCATGAAGACAACAAAGAGGATACATGGCCAAGAGCATCCAGATACCTTGACAAGCATGGCCAATCTCGCTTCAATATTTTCAAAACAGGGGCGATGGAAGGAGGCCGAAGAGTTGTTTGTGCAAGTCATAGAGACGACAAAGAGGGTACTCGGTCAAGAGCATCCAGATACGTTGACTAGCATGATCAACCTCGCATCAACATATAGCAGCCACGGACTATGGAAAGAGGCGGAAGAGCTGGAAGTGCAGGTCATGGAGATGAGTTTGAGTGTATATGGCCAAGAGCATCCAGATACGTTGACCAGCATGAATAACCTCGCATCGACATACAGGAACCAGGGGCGATGGGAGGAGGCCGAAGAGCTGTTTGTGAAAGTCATAGAGACGACAAAGAGGGTACTTGGTCAAGAGCATCCCACTACCCTGACCAGCATGGCAAACCTTGCATCAACATTTTGGAAACAGGAACGGTGGAAGGAGGCCGAGGAGCTGCAGGTGCAGGTCATGGAGACGAGAAAGAGGGTACTCGGCGAAGAGCATCTCTCTACCATGGCCAGTATGGCCAACCTCGCATCGATATACAGCAGCCAGGGGCGGTGGATGCAAGCGGAGGAATTACAAGTTCAAGTGACCAATCGAATTCGGATGACGTTGGGCGAAGATCATCCCTCTACAATTGCTGCCATGGCTAATCTGGCTTCAATACGTATGAATCGTGAGGCGTTACGGACCTCGTCCGTTGAGAACTGAGTAGTGTGTGAACTTCGAGAGAAGAAGCCGAGTAGGTGTGAGGAGGATACTGAGCAATGTTCGGGTAATGTGCAAGCGAGTTGTGGTGTTTGAAGGCATAGGGAGATAATTTATGTTGTTAGCGCTGATTCAAAATACACTCCGACTCATTTAAATGTAAATTGAACTCTTGTGACACTAGAAGTATTTCTTAGCCAGTTACTACCTAATACATTTGTAGGATGTACTTGTTTAGGGTTACGTATCGAATCGTGAGTGCGGCTCAACACTGCAGATATGTAGCATGCGGCTCGAATGGTTATGATCTTAACGCCCCCTACCTCCATGATGAGAAACCAACTCTTGCTTTCTAGACTGAAACTTGGACCTTTCAAGCCCGCATTTTCTAAAAACCCCTTATGCCCCGGCTAGTTCATCCGGAGGCAGAGGTGGTGACAACGATGGTGGTGGTGGTTCGGAGGCAAGTATAGGCTCTGTCTTCCTCGGTATAAGTGTGGACTACTCTAACGAGTTGTAGATCATGAAATAATTAAAGCTTTAGATCACGGTTTGGAGGAAATGCAACGTACTGAACGTTAAATGGTACCCTAGCGGACCAAATCTGGGGTAATTCGGCCTCCCAAGCTACCGTAGATACATGGGGAGTGGCAGATACTGGAGGTTTCGTAGTGTCTGGATTCTGGGAAGCGGCAAGCACGGCCTTGGTATCAGTTATGAATCCCCCATAAGTCCGCAGTGCTACACATAGCCTAAGCAGGAGCGCTGGCACCAGAGACCGTAGTGCCCATGGTAACGTTACCGAAAGAACCAGAATCCATAGTATAGCACCCTGGATAAGATAGCACAGCACATGGGTTGCGCCCCGGAACGAGACCCAGTATAGTAAGTTGAAATGAAAATTTAGTATGTTGGTGCGCATGAATTGCCCAATTCCGCAAATTTCATGCACGACGTAAAAAAAAAATTTTGACCACTTTACCGCACCATAACTATCGCCCTCACTATCACCTCTAGATTTCGTGGCAGTCGGATCCAACAAGTTAGATTTTATTCCTTATATAAACTCCCAACTATAACTTATAGTATGCTGTGTTCCCTTTTACATATGATCTTGAGGCAAAGTGTTCTGCTACCGGGCTGCCGGTGGTACAGTGTCATACATTCCCGCGGGGGCACCTATTCTTTTAATAATCGAATTACGGAGGGGTTGCAGATGCAATTGTTGATATTCGCTGTGATTTAAGAACATTATATACATAAGGGGAAGCTTCAGTAAATCCAATTTCTACCCACCACCCACTGAAGGAGCAAGCTGAGACGCAGAGCAGTGCACAATTACACCTACCTTAGCTCCTTCGTGGCGTATGTATTGAAAATTTGTTAATCCAAAACTGATTGGTAAGATCCATGCTGGGACTACCCTCTAGATGGATTGTTACAACAGCGTATGGATATCCGCGGTGATAAAGATGCGATATTTCTGGTGCTATGTCAGTAGTGCTATGCTCGGCTGAGGTTTATAACTTTCTGCAGTAGTGTAGTAGTGCAATCTATAGAAATAAGATTGCCCGTGCCACTGTCTATTCGATTAGTGGGAGGGAATCGATCCATTTCGCAACAGTAGTCAATAATCAGGTATGACTTTGCAGCAGCATACATACTTTGACGATGAGCTCATAAAGGAAATACTACAACGGTATTCAAGTGCGATTTTCGCTCAATAATGTACTTCAACGTATGGGAACACTTATCTGCAACAAAAGCCAGGAGTGAATGTGACAGCGATAGTGCGGGTGATCGTCCGGAGATACGCCACTTTTGGCGTGTCATCAGATGACACCCGTTCGCTTATCTTCACCAGTCAATCTAGACAAGAGATCACTCCAATCTCCTACACTATTAATAAAGAACAAAAGGTAGTTAGTAGCAACAGTCTCAATATGCTGACTCCGCTAATAGAATAGATGCATCTAAATCGTATAGGTCTCAAGAATCTCCTAATACCGGTATATTCTATCGAAAACAGAGACGCCTTTGCATATGTAACTCTAGAATAACCGTGCAGCTCTACATCGAAGGGATACCATTCGACTCGAAGCTATGAGATCAAAACGATACAATTAGTCCTCGGTAAATATGATATGCGGCTTAGAACAAATAAAGAACTACCAGTGGGAGAGAAGCACTCCATGACAGCGCTTTTTTGTGACCAAATGCTAGAAGAGTTGTGAGTGATACTTGGGGTTCTATAAGTGATAAGTATGCTGGGAATTCGACGAGTAGCGGTCGTCATGTCGGTTTGTGGTGCTCGGTGGTGTTGTTGGTGTCCGTGGTCGCTGTAGCGGACGGTTATTCAAACGTGCACGAGTGTGACAGCTCAGGAACGTTTTGTAAATGTGCAATAAAACCCGTTTCGTACTCTAGACCGGTCGCTAATAAAGACAAAGGCAATGAGTACTCATTACAGACACATCAAGCAGCGTTGACAATGACTCAAGTTATTGACCTTTGGCATGAATAAGTATTGACTCGGCCCTCATGCAAGAGACACCCGAAAAATGCAAACGGGCTGTGAGCGTATAGGTTTTACTTCTCGCCTAAAATTCCTACCATTAAGTTCTAAACCTTGCTTTCCGCCCCGCTTATCCCGCTCTGCGCCATGCTTACCCCGTTTATTCTACTATCACTATATGTTACACAACCGCCTCTGATCCGCTGTCCAAGCCCAATATCCCGCTCCCACAGTGATCGACAGTACATTCCCGCTGTCAACCTAATTTGAATGTGCGTATTGAGTCACAAAGTAACTCAACGCCCTCTTGTTCCCACTCTGTAATTATTGTGTATAATATTAGGTAACGTAGTGACGGGTAGGTTGGAACATTAGGAGACATATGAACATGAAGTGGTAATTCACTGCCGAAATCGACGCATTGTGGAATGTATTCACTACATTTGTCTAGGTCAGGATAAGGGTACCACAACTATATCATTCATACAGTCGTGGATGTAGACGAGGAAAGTTGATCGTTTAGTGGCGTGAGAGATACCCGCGCTGCACTCGACTCAACATGTCAACCTGGCAAACGATCTCAAGCTGTCACATTTCGACAGCCAATATTGATTCGACCGACTTTGGCTTAAGGACACCCAACTGGCATCGGATCCCAGCCAATCCCGAAATCGCACTAAGAATATTATTCACACTGTCTATACGGAAACGCCGCCACTATGTACTCCCAGAACGCCACTCCCACGCCGTCTCCAAACTATCTGTCTGCTTATTTATCCAATGCCCGGTGTCACTCGTATGAGCCTAAGGGGGTCCGTCTGTGAGAAGACCGATGAAACCTGGGTCTCCGGCAATAGAATTACGACAGTGATATGGGTGCTGCAATCTATCATTGGCAGACTTCCATTGATCTAGTTAACATGTTCTATCATAAATAGAAGCTCGATAGAATCCTAGTTTCTCTTTACCTTCCCGTTGCTCTATAATAGGATATTGAACTCCTAGTCGGTGGTAGACTCTGGGGGTGTACTGACAATCGCCCCTTTTTTTTAGAGTACTTGTCGCTACCACCACACACCCACTACTACTGCCATCATCACTATACCCTCCACTCTGCTATACCCCTGAACTATGATTTGAGCCTAGAGCTATATCACTCAAAAACTCTGAGATTTCGAGGCCAATTTACCAGCAACACAGGATGTATCGAGCCAGAACCTAGTTCGTCTCATCTCGTGTGGAATGTTTGCAGTGCTACTTGTATCATAATATCACTCGATGTACACTACTGAAATAGAGACTGTCGATTTCCCTATGTCCTTTGTGTATTTAAAGGTACAGATAATTACAAATAAAAGGAAGCGGAAGTGGGAGGGAGATGCATACATATATTTAGTGATGGAGGTGGTGTCTTGGGGGCGGGAGTAGGTGTGAATGTTGTGTTTGACGGAAGGTAGGTGGTCTAAGTTAAACTCTGCAAATTGGATCACAGTCGGTTGTGGAGGTACCAAGAAACCAGTCTACTTAAGACAACCGTCGAATGCAAAGATTTTCCCATAATAGGCAAGTGTAGATACCTGCAGAGACACATCTCGGTACCCTGAAGCCTTTTGACTCCGTATCCGTCCACTCCACCATAGACCGCTACATCACAATGTCAACGTCCATGTGAAAATCGCTCTCTTCCACCGCTCTCGATCGTGCACGCCTCAACAACTGTCGACGCCTGTTATACTCTCCCTCGCCATTGCACACAATCTTTTTCCACGCCTCCGCACTCGTCGGCGCCTGTTCTACTAGTAGTCCTTCTCACACGCCTTCGCCACTTCTTTTCCACACCTCTGCCCTCGTCCGTGCATCTGCGCTCTGCATCCACATCTACACGTCGTCTATATTATTCTATGCCATGCGTTCCGATGTCCTCCTACGCAGCGCGAACGGCAAGACTCCTCGATGGTGGACACTAAAGTTACTAGCACCCGCCCCGACATGACGTAAGCACCAAATTGTTTTATTATTACGGAGTATAGCAAGCGGGGAAGGAGTGTTGCAAATAGACGGCCACAAGTCATTGCATCATTTGAAGCTCTCCGACCTCGCGCTCCACTTCGCACCGTTTCTCCTACGGCCTTGTCAATTCCTCCACTCTCTCATCTCTACCGTCCTATCCCTTCAGTCCGTATGTACTCTGACGTTGTACATATCACCATCTTATACTCCACCCTCATCTACATACAACGTATTACTCACCAGGTTTCGCTCGCACCCAGATCTCCTCTATCTGTTGCATGTTTATATAGAGCTGACCGCTAGCGGGGCTGATAGTAAGGGGCATACTTCTCATATATAACTCGCGTCTTTCTCCTTCTCTCTTCTCTCTGTATCTAAGTCAGTACACACACGATTCTCCCCATATTGCAACACTATCGCTCAACACCACCTCCCGACGACAAAACGCCGCCCCGTTGATCCTCACCACCACACCCGTCACAGAATATCAAGCTCAATTAGAATTAGGATCTCGAAGTCTAGCCGCAGGAGCTGGATACACGGATCAAAAAAAGCGATAACTACCCAAAGTGCCGTCATCTACCCCACAGCGCTGGATCTACGCCCTCTGTTGTGACCCATTCGTGGTACCATGGACGGGCAGTACCATGAACAGGGCGGCTCCACGTATGGTACCACCATTCATGGTCCCATGAATGGGACAGGTGAAAATAAGGTATGCAAATTCAAAAATAGCTTCGCTTCTACATATCGCTATTTTTTATAAGCCAATTGGCTTCGCTTTGCTGCCATATATCTCATTTACAAGTCTACTGGCTTTGCTGCACTGCTATATATCTCTTTTACAAGTCCATTGGTTTCACTTCGCTTCTATTTTTATATACTTATACACGTACAATGTGTCTCTTACGATTCTCATTGGTCAGAATTGGTTTCAGTGTGGTAGGACAAGCATTTGGTGGCAGTGCTCAGCCTCTTTGGTGCCACAATTCCTTATATGTCTACGGGTTAGTCTAGTGTTAGCAACGGCTCCGGGTTACCCGGCCGCGGTCCGGGTTGGAACCGGAACAGTGGCCCTGGTTCTGTTCTGGAACCGCCAAGGAACCGAACCGCACCTAAAACCACGGTTTTTTGGCCGGGTGTTGCATACAGCAAAACCTCATTTTCGCGAACTCAGAACTTTGGCTCCAGTTAAGTATTTGAGTTCTGATCGTATCACAATATGATATATATGTAAATTATGCAGTTTTGGATGCTCTTTCACCTCCCATATATCAATGTGTAATCCAAACAATATTTGTTGAGTGTCTGTTAAATAACTCCAAAAAATGGGTATTTTTCACAGTGACTCAACAAATATTGATTGGATCGCAAATTGGAGAATGGGAGGTGAAAGAACATCTAAAACTGCATAATTTACATATGTATAATATTGTGATATGATCAGAACTCAAATACTTAATTGGAGCCAAAGTTCTGAGTTTGTGAAAATGTGGAACTAGCCAAAAAACGGTGGGTTCAGCGCAGCTCGGTTTTTTGATGGGGTAAAACCCGTTGCTAACACTACGAGTCTTATGCTACATCTGAGTCCTTTTCATACTTTATGAACGACAGTGATGATATCTTGAGCTGCTGAAGCAAGTAACCTGATGCCTGATTGGCCGGCTTTTTTTTGCAACCTTTGAATTTGAGTAACATGCCGAAAGCGGTTAGAAAACTTGACTTAAGTGCAAATTAGCCACAATTGTAGCCGCAAATATAGGTCACATATAGGCCGCCGGTTCGAATCTCGAGGGCGGCGAAGCCTCCCCCGTATCTTGTATTTTTTATACGTATACTAGTGTTGGAGACGCCTTCGCCGCCTTTGTGGAATTTAAGATAATCAATATACAGTATCTCCAACCAGCTCCCAGCCAGAGCTTGAGTTTGAGCTTGAAATGTAACAGAAGAAGTAAGAAGCAGAGAAGGGGATATATAAGAGGTGAAGAACAGTAAGAGTCAGGCAAGTACACCGGGAGAAATGACCATGCGCAACGCGCAGCTCATAGAGAAATTGTTTCTGGGACGGTAATCCATAGCATATTTGACGCGTGGCACTATGCGCTCCTATGGATCTGCGCATTGACTAGATTATGATACGCATGCGATTATGTGCGCTTGATACTATACATCATGCTGCATGCAATGAAATTGAAACTAAGCTGTCAAATGCACTTCATTGCACGCTCCCACGTACGCTCTGAAGTACACTCCTGATTGCACTCGATTGCACACTCCCAGCCAGCTTGACTGTACGCTCCCAAGTAAGCTCTCAAGACACTCCCAAGTACACCTCCGAGTATGCTCTCAAATACACTCCCGAGCACGCTCTCAAGTACGCTCCCAATTGCACTCGATGGTACACTCCCAGCCTGCTTGACTGTACGCTCCCAAGTAAGCTCTCAAGACACTCCCAAGTACACCTCCGAGTACGCTCCTAAGTACACCTCCGAGTCGCTCTCAAGTACACTCCCGAGTGTGCTCTTAAGTACGCTCTCAATTGCACTCGATAGCACACTCCCAGCCTACTTGGCTCTACGCCCCCAAATACACTCTCAAGAAGCAAGACACTCCAAATCTCACTTGACTATATGCTCCCATGTATGCTCCTGCGTTCTCGATCCAGAGACTTGCTGAGTTGCAGGCGCCAGGCACCGGGAGGCGTGAGGCAGATGGCATCTGGCGGTCAGTATTTGGCGGGCGGCGGGCGGCATGTGGTGTGCGGCGTGTGGCATGTGACGGGTCCTGGGTGGCGTATGGTGGCCGAAATCATGGCGTCGGTCGATATCATAGTCTGAATCTTATCTTTAGCGCAGCCACCACGACAAGATCTCACGATGCCGCACGGTCATAGTGTTGACAATTCCAGCCTTAGATTCTGCGGGAAAGGTAGACAATTGGATCTTGGGGAGAGCAGATCTCCGACTTAGATTTTCTGGCGGAATCTGCAGCCCGCTTCCCACCGACTGTGGGCGTATGTGTGCGCATTCGGTCTGGGGCTGATGGTGATGATGGCGATGGCGATGGCGATGGAGATGGTGTTGGTGATGGTGATCATAGTACCAGAAGTGCTTAGACAAGTAGGTTGGCTACGTCAACGTCAGCGTCAAAGGTTTCACAGACTTAGAGCCTTCTATTAGCTAAAGCTTCCACAAACTCAGAGTTTTCCATCGGCCAAAAGCTTCCCGTGGAAAACTCTACTCCACCCGAAGTGCGGCTCTCTTAAGAGTGGCTCTCTCAAGCGCGGCTCTCAAACATGGCTATCTCAAGCAGGCTATCAAGCAGGCTATCAAGCAGGCTTCCAAGCAGGCTCTCAAGCGCCAGGGGGCTCTCTAGCGGACTCAGCGATACTGTGTACAGTACCAGTATAACAGCGAAGACTCCAGGCAGCAAAGCCAGGTATAGCTCCATCTCCGGCTGCCAGCCGTATATAGTTCCATAGGCCCATGCGCACATCTCTATGAATGGACGATAGAAGACTATAGACTGCGCGTCGCGCAGGGGTCCACTGGAAGCTTGCTATGAGCTGCGCGTAGCGCAGCCTATAGTCGATTTGCACTTTTGCCGATGGCCCCTATGCAAAGTATATGTTAAGAATAATGAATTTAGAAGAAGCTACGGGCAAACTACGAGAAGTTATGATATAGTGGAAGACAAACCGTCTTGGAGATTGGTATCAAGCCTCAGATCGTGGTCGAAATATTATGGTTCCTGACTATGTACGACACGCCAGCGCATAAGTACCCTATAGAGGTTCAATAAACCCTTTATAAAGTAAAGTTTCTGTATATGGCTTATGAAAGCCTTGGCGAATGTATGGGCGCTCCTCTAAAGATGATAGCCGTATTTAGTTTTATAAGGGTTAATACTTTTACATACTCCTATAAGGTATGTACTACTGTGTTCATCTGAGGTGTTGGTTTTCTGATTCTCGCCTACTTTCACTCCTTTTAGGTGCGGCTGAGGTATGCTCAGATATAATCGGTGTGCGCCCTTCAGCCGCTCTGCGGACAGAGAATATATACTCATCCTTCAAACACTTATAATCACCCCCGAATAAAATACAAGAGACGACTTCCCCCTATTCAACGCAAACTTCAACTTTCGTTGAACATAACCTGCGGTAAAGATGCGATATCATCGGCTCGAATACATCTTATTATTTCTTTTCCTCTTTGTACATCGTCTTAGGGGATCGTCTTTATTCTTCTCCCAAGAAACAGGGCACTCGGACCTGCAAACATGCGCGAGAAACTGTCTTTTTACTGGCGGTCCGGACGGCATGGATACAATTACTGGTTGCTATACCGCAAAGTGTATATGCGACCCGCACGAGTTCTCGATTGCACTCTTTGTCGTCGCCAAGTGCATTTCATCCCAACCCGAAGAAAAAGTCAATCCTACAGGATGTGGGGAAGATTCCCAACAGGCGGCTGCTGTAGAAACGGTGTTGAAGAAGGCGTGCAGTATCAGCGGATATGTTGTGGACAATGTTGAGAAAGCAACAGCACTTCCAGAAGGTACACCAACCAAAACCAATGCAGCTGAAGGTACGGTGACCGTCACCACCGTGATTAGAGGGGCGGGCTCGGCGGCAGCCAAGATCGAGCACGAGCATCTTGGGATGTTTGTCGTTATCATTTTTGGTGCTATGGCCGTCACGATTGCTATTCCCGCCCTTATGTTCCGAAATGCGCTTTAACGCCTGGTCATGATCCTCCCAGACACGAAGGCCGGTTCCTCCACCATTTCATTACATACCTCCTCCTCGTCAACGTCAACGTTAGATCCGTCTGCGACTTCGCCACCAAGTCGATTATCATCCTCGTTACAGACAATCCGTATCACCGGTTCAACTTCAACGCTAACATCCTCACCTTCCTCGGCAGAGTCATCGTCATCCTCCTCCAGTCTTTCAAAAGGAGAAATCACCGCCACGGTTATTAGTATTGCTACAGTTATCGTTGGGGTAATCGCTGCATTTATAGGGTACCGTTCGTGTAAGGCTCAACAGAGGAGAAATAGTGTGCTATGACCCAGTGTTGTAGGGGAGTTGGGATGAGCTTTGATATACTTTCTATGCATGTTATTTGGTTTTTTCATTTAGTATCAATGCTACAGCCGTTCATCTTTCGAGGGTACCTGGGTGCTAACCTTGCCCTGTTGCACTCTTGTGGACGTCTTTGTGCCTATTCTTCCTCATCACTTTAGTCTTCATATCCTTTCGTTACTATACTGAATGAAAATCGGTATCAGCAGAACGATAGTTGGTACCGGTATACCGTCATGGCTGAGGCACCGGGTATCTACTCAGAAACATAAGAGGAGAAGCAGGAGCTGCGAGAATAGCGACTTTCCACGTGAACATAAGAAAGAATAGTGAATCTGGAATGTTACTTTGGATGCTTCTTTGACTTGTTGATTGACTATCTTCTCGAGGCCAGAAGGCTCGTATATATACAGACTTGTCTCCTATATCCACACCCATATTCGTCTTCATATCTATCTCTGTTTGCTCATCCGTTTGTACTGATATGAGCCGCTCTCCTGAGGCATATCTTCATACACCAACTGCATATCAAACGGACCTGATGAGGCTCACGATGCAGGTACACATGCAACATGGAAAAGTAACATGCATTTCGTGTGACACGTGATGTCTGGGTTGGTAAGTAATGTGGCTCTAATTAAGCGAACCCCGTATGCCAAGATACCCGCTTCACGCTAGCATCAAATTTGCCGCTGGATATCAAGACGTAGGTGTTGGCATAAGATTTGGCCTGGTGGCTTGCGGCCCCCATTGGCCTCGCCTGCCCCGCCGACATCGCCTGCCCCCATGCCGAGGAGGAGACCTAGCCTCGGCACTGATCCTCAGCATCGGGTTCCGGTTGAAATACTCGGCTTCGCCCAGGTCTTTTCCATGTATATAAGCCTGCCATTCTTTCACTCTTTGGATCGATAGACAATTGAGCTTGTTCGTTCTTTCTCTTTTGCTCTCAACAGTAGGGTTCTCAGAATTGTAGAAACTTCTATTCCACCTTGAATGTTGGAAGTGTTGTGTGCATCTCGTAGTCGTTAACGTTGTGTGGGCGGATTTGTGGAGGCTCTCCTTGTGTTTGCATATAATGTATTACAAACACAGTGATGAGACAATCAAATGAGGGTGAGAGAGATGATGATTGATTGAACTGTCTATCGTACAGAGAGAGAAGAAGATAGACATATATATAGAGAAAGAAATCATCTCAATCACTAAGAGCGAATCAACAAGAGAAAGCACTAATCAGAAAGCACTAATCAGACCAGAGGCTCGTGGGGAAATAGCTTCCGCACCAAGCCCGAGGATGGCGGAGAAATAGTCTCCGTACCAAGCCCGAGGCTGGCGGGGAAATAGGCTCCGTACCAAGCCCG
>Ga0307512_10002654_pt1 | contig 22087 bp, 30 predicted proteins | sample 14_EM_MG_FD_200267 | JGI IMG/M metagenome (GOLD analysis project Ga0307512, IMG submission 200267) | Populus trichocarpa ectomycorrhiza microbial communities from riparian zone in the Pacific Northwest, United States - 14_EM | ecosystem: Host-associated > Plants > Roots > Unclassified | place...
ATTGGTTTGAGATGGGGTGAAATACGGGGCGAAAACTCACGGGGATCCGATGAGAGTTTTCACCAAGGATCTCGACATCTTAGACAGCTTCTCCTGAGGAGCGCAGATGGACAGCATTGCGGTCATCACCTGGGTAGGCTCGATTCCGTGACGAAGAGAACCTGCGATGGCCTTGAGGATGCTCTGGGTTGCATTGCTAGTGAGGCGGGATGTTTGGGCTAGAAAAGAGAGCAGAATGAAACTCGAGAGCTGTTCCTTGTCAGTAGTGTATCCATTGGAGGGGCACGAGTTTGCTCACAATAGCATCCTTGGGAACTGAACCCTCGCTTTCGAGTGGCTCGAGGAAGTTCGAGAGAAATACAACCGCACTTCCGGAATCCAGCGACTCCGCACGTGAGATATACTCAACCAGGGTAGCGGTGTGAAAGTTAATAAGCGTGCGGTGGGAATGGCCGCCCTTTATAGCTTCTGGAAGAAGAGAAGTGGCAAATCGCATTAGGTCAGGGTTCTTCAGCATCTCCGTGACAAGCGCAAAGCGAGGAATTCCTTTAACGGCGGATTTATAGGCTAACAGAAAATGCCAAGTCGACTGTGGCCTGGGGAAAGGTAAGGACGGGGAGAGAGGCAAGGGTTTTAGGTGCGTACTTGACGTGTAATATCGATAGGAGCTTAGTAAAGTGGGGAGTTTCGTGGTACGGTAGGAACAAGGCCAGTGCATCGTCTACATTAAACTCGTTGATCCTGAGAATGATCCTTCAGAACTCTGGGAGAAACAATCAACACGATTACGTCACCTAAATCGCCGGACCAGCCATTCCAAAATTTTCCCAGATGGAGCATCCAGAAGATAGGGCCCCAATAACCTCAAAAACCTTCGGATGGTAAAACTAAGCTCCTCCACATTCTCCTTCGTTAGCAAAGTTCGATCAACGCTTTTCGCAGCGTCCGAGAACAGCGTCTGTTCAAAGGCCCTAAAAGCAGGATTAACAGAGCACAAGTGTGTAAAGCCATTGAGAGCGAGGGCGTGAACGGAATAGAGGTCATGGTGATTTGCCTCTTTCCCAGTGAACAGATACGATTCGGGATATCTTCTTTTTGACCTGTCGACCAGCAGGGAGGAGTTCAGCGACGCTCCTTGAGCGAGCTGGGTAGCGAGACTACTCGTCATCGCGGGACCCGGGGGGGGGGGATAGAGATTCTTTCGGGAAACACGAAGTTCGATCACTTTTTCAAAATGTGCAACTTTTTCGTTCTCACGCTTGCAACTTCCGTCCGATCAATCTTCGACCTCGTTGGCTTACGCACTGACAGCCGGTGTCCTCGTATGATCAAGACTATGGAGTAGTATAAAATAACCGGAACATGCAACAAACTATACTGGGATGCTAATGTAGTTATGAGAAAATGCGTTAAAGATTCAAATCATCGTCAGTATCCGTCCCCTCCGCCTTGAGCGGTGAGCCAATGCGTGTAGGCCCTATGTACTTCAGAACATGAGCGGGGATAGCTCGTTTACGAGAACTCCGGGCCTTCCCCCTACTACTCGAAGCCTTCCTCTTAGGTTTACTGCGATGTAGAGGTTAGGTGTTGGTAATAGGAGACAACGAAACTGAACGTACATCACGGGTGGGAGAAGTCTTTCAACAATACCGTTCTTCCTTCGTATGACTACACCCTCCGGAGGTATACTATCAAGCCTCACACGGCCCGGATTCGGGTTGGGTTCGTCACCGTCGGGGGGTTCGTCCTGCTTCTCGTCACTGAACCCATCGTCGAACGTTCGCCGCTGACGCTTCCACGTGTTTGATCCTGACATCTCAGTCTCTGGAGGGATGTATTCCCCTTTCTCCACGTCGCTCATATCGGGCGGGGTGTCTGTTTTTTTCTTCGTCCGGCTCTTGGTGACCGTCGACTTCGGCTGTGAGGATGGCTTCTTCTGACGCTTGGACTTTGATTTGGTCGAACCCTTGACCTCCCCGTCGTTCGCCTTCTGCGTCTTCCCCCTCTTGGGCGGAGGCTCCTCAACTCCATCCTTGCAGGGGCGGCCCCGTTTTTTTAGCGGGGGTTTCTGCTCCTCCTCCTCCTCCTCAGAGACATCCCATCGAGGGGTAATCGGTATTGTGATCGTCCCGTGCACGTTAGGGGGTGCGTCCCGCGACGATTTTCCCTCTACTGAATCGGGTTTCATGCTTGACAGTCCAGGGTGGGGATCCTCCAGGTCAGTCCCAGTGGATTCGAAGGTCTCAGGGGGGGATTCTGTGGCTCTGACCTTCCCTTTATCGACCTTTTTTGGAACCTTCTTTTTCTCGATAGCTAAATCATCGCTTTCGCCACCAGTTTGGGTTGGCAATAGTTTCGAGGAGGACTTTGTGAGCTTGCGTTGGGCTAGTTCTGGGGTAGTAGGTCGGGTGTCGGAGTCGTCCTCTACGTCTGTATTGCGTAACGAAGCTTTGGAAAGTTTAGGCCTCTTCGTAATCGCAGGCTTCTTCGATGATTTAGTTGCTTTCGAGTTGACTGTATGTAGATCAGGGCAAATTGTATGGGGTGAATGTATGAAAAAGACTCACAAGTGCCTGTTGATTTATTTGTTTGACGCGACGTCGAAGGTTTAGGCCCACTCCGGTCATCATCTATGCCAGATGGTCAAACGTTGCGTTGAGCCTCAGCACGCGATGCCTCGCCTACCTTCAACGGTATTCGCCCTGGGTTTGCTCGCGTGTCTTTTCGAAGCTTTCTTCGCGCCCATTTCTGCTAAATATCGTGTGGTAAGCACCTATAAACGTTCGGAAGGTCGTAGCGAGGGCTGTACCTTGAGTTTGCTTCTTGCTGGAATCCACGACCCTGATCGACCCCTGACTGGTCGATTTCTTCGGCTTTGTTTGTTTCTCCATCTCCTGTATAGACTCATCCGCGGTTTCATCGTTACTCTTGCTCTTTATAGAAGTCTTGACAGATTTCCTCGGTTTGGTCGACCCCGACGCGATAGACTTCTTCGAAGCTGGGCTCTTCCTCGGCGAAGTTGCCATCAAAGCCGCCAAAAGCCCCTGACTATCCGTAGAAGGGACATACGTACTAAATGTACGGAAAGAGAGAAGGAGTGAGTTGAAGAACCACAACGATCTTCGTCAAAAAGACCGAAAACCCATGATGTGGATGCGCACCCGAGCCTGTGTCTATACCTTGCAGCTTGTTTCTCCTGTCTCTTGGCTTTACTCTCTTCCAACGTCAACCCGCTCGTCAGGAGTTTAACCGACTTCATGAAAGACGCGAATGAAAAGTGTTAGGTACCGATGATTCGTACGACGGCGATACCAACACCCGCGACCGTGGTGGGAGAAGGAACATTGGGTTACAGCACGTGATCGTTGAGCGTAATCATGTGATCGTTTACGGGGGAGCCAGTGATTAGGAGGAAACTAGCTAAGCGACAAGGGAGTAGCTATGGTATGAATGAAGAAAATGGAATCCAGTGAGAGTTGTGAACAGCAAATGGAAGAATCCGAGCGTTATGAAACCAGAGTATCCTGTTTCACGAGCATGGGACCATCACCCTGGTTCATTACCCACCCCGACTCCCCGTCACCATCTCCACCGACCCGCAACCTCAGCCTAGGATCCTTGATCTCAACCTGGATCGGGGTGACAACCATATCCGTATCGTCGGGCGAGTTTTCCTCCTCCGCCAGTTCGTGATGTTTGCGAATACCGTTGTCAGCATCCGGTTCCTGATCTTCGATATCCATGTCGTCGCCTTCATCATCTTGGCTTTCACCGTCGTCATCCCCACCAAGGTCAATGGTCTCCGCAACCAGGCTCCGCAAAGCCTCGGCACTCATATCATCTTCACCCTCTGCATCCAAACCGTCAGCATCAACATCCCCGATTCCAAGAGACTCTCTTCGCGAGGAGGAACCAGAGCTGGAGGCAGAATGTTGGGGTTGCCGCTGTTGCTGCTTCTTCTTCCTCTTCTCCTTGATCTTGCGGATGGCCTTGGCGATGTACTCCTTGGCGAACTTTTTGATCTTCGCGATTTTCTCATCCGAGAACGCGTCCAGCTTCCCTTCTTTGTAACTCGAAGACTTCTTCTCCTTCTCAAAAATGATCTCCGTCAGCTGAGTAACAGTTTTGTTAGTGGGGAGAGTAGAACGTGGAGAGAAACACGGCGTACCTCCTTAGCGTACTTCTTGAACTGGCCGTGGTCCATGTACTTCTGGTATTTGCTCATAGTCTTCACGACAACGGCACCAACCATCTTCTTCAGCTTCTTCTCCTTCAGCGCCTCCTTCTCTTCCTTACTCAGGCTCGGTTTCTTCTCTTTCTCCTTTTTCACCCCCCTCTTCTCGGTTTGCTTCACCTTCGCTTCGGTTTTCACTAAGTCCTTCGCCTCCTCTTCAGCCCTCTGAATGGCGGTGGCAATTGCCGTGGCCCGAGCAGCAGCAATAACTGCCTCAACGGCCTCTTTCGTCGGTTGCTCGGGACGCTGGGGACGGCTCCATGCATCAAATGCAGGCATATTGCAAGCCCATCCCCTTTCGCTGGGGGGAGCAGCGGCGGTAGTAGGAAGCCAGTTGAGTGTTGGTTCTTCGAGAACCTTGGCCCGTTTGTACGGCCGCTCCTCTTCGGCTGGGGGAGGTGTCGGTTCTCGAACAGGATCGTTACCAGCATCCTTGGACCGGGATCAATATGAGTATCCACCCAGAAGGGGAAGTAACCTACAACAACCATCCGTTTCGGGATACGGTACCCAGTTTCCAGAGTCGCCCACTCTTCCAAGAGCTATGTAATCACCCAAATCAGCATTGAGACTGCGTACGTCATGGGTCAAATACCTTCGTTGCTAAACGCTTCAACCTCACGGCCTGACTCTCGTGTCTTTCTGTTGTCCGTCTGCGTTCAGACTCGAGGTTTGGTTCATCGACCATCATGGGTATTACATCATTGGTGGAATCCGTGGGTATCGGGAGATCAGTCAGTTCTGTGTTCTCAGATTTGATGGCAGACCGAGGTTGATCCGCGTTTGTCTCGGTTGACTCCAGGATTGTAGACTCTGAGGGTTCAGCTTTAATTTCCTGGGGTCTCGTGGTTTCCTCGGGCTTCACGGTTCCATCGGCCACTGCCATCTCGTCCTCTGGAACGGGCGCATCCGCAATGACCTGCACGGCTACATTGATCTTTGAATCCTCGATCTTGTTTCTTTGAAGGAGTGGCCAGGTAGATACACACTCCATGACCTGTATTTATTTCCAAGATTAGTACGGGTAAAAGTCACCATAAGTGGAGATGGAATGGGTTCTCTGTGAATCAATGGATTTTGAACTTACGAGAATCTGGATGCCCGGATCAGACGGATAGTCTTGCAGGATATTCGTCATTAAACTAAATCCCCTCAACCTCATCAGCTGCCTCAGCGGCGACTTATCCTCTGTGATCTAGAACGCATTCAATAACCTCTCTATCTCCGACAGAACACTGAGCGTTTACCTTGATGCGGGTAAGCAGTTTTAACAGAACCTTCCGGCTCGAGGTTTGCCTAATTGCTTGGATAACCTTCGGAACATCCTTCTCCTGCAGAGGCTTGAGGATTGGGGCGTAGTCCTCATCTAGCTTCTTGCTCTTCTTCTTCTTGCTGCCCTTCAACCCAAGTTTCTCGACTTCATCGGAGATACCAAGGGCTGAAACATACAGGTGAGCAGATGCGTTAAAAACAGATAGGTGAAATTTACCGTCGATATATAGATCATCCATAGCAGCAAGATCTGTCTGGGTCTTGCCTCCAATATACCCCACACAATTAGGCTCCCCACAAAAACACTGCTGTGCTTCATGCCTACGAGACACATTCCGTCAGCCTAAGTCTAATGCGAAGGGAAGTCCACCAACCCATATCTGTCGACGTTGTAGTTGAAAGTGAGTTCCTCGTCCTTCAATATAGCCCTCTTGGCAAAAATCCCCATTCGCACTCGGTCCCCGATAGCCCATTTTGCAACGTAACAATTGGGGTTACAGCTGTGATTTGCAAACCGCCCAATCCCGCCTTTCTTGGTCGCGTCGATGAACTGCATGTGGCACGTCCCTCTTAGCGCTCATAAAACAGCAGACAGACACACGGAAACACACCTCGTCCTTTTGAAGCATCATAAAGTAGAAGTGTTGGATCCCCTCTTTCCCGTAATCCCTCATACGTTTCTTCATGGAAGGTGAACTGACGACATCTCCGACATATTCATAAATAAATGTATCCCTGCGCGAGTGGTAAAAAAACACATGAGCACCAGAAAAACAGTGGACGCAGACAAAAGGACGAACCTGGATAGGTTTTCAGCTGCACGAAGTCCAAACCCCTTTTTTTCCGTCAGGACGATATCGATCGGGGGGTACTGCTTACGCTGGAACCTGGCGATGGCGTGAGGACGAAGAGCTTGAGGCATAGGATGAGGTCGCATACCGTTGGTTTTTGCAGTGGCCCCGACATCGACACTCTTCAGGCATGCACTCGACCTGAGTCAGTCGGTTGATGCACTCCGACCCCTCCCCACAGGCAACCCAGGGACTATCTACGCCTATTCACAAAAACCGCCCAAAAAAGGCACGAGGGTGTCAGAACGCTACTGTACGACGACTAACGACGAGAGTTGGACCGCTGTCGGTGGTAGAAACGCACCATGTTCATATTGACAGTCACACATCATGCTCTCCAACGCCTCCCTGGACCTTCCCAGCGTCCCATATTGATAGAAGTTCTCAGGAATCTCAGTAAATGTGGCTCTGGCTGCTTCTCCAGCCTTTGGGAGGCTTCCGATGAGCTGGGGCCCCGTGGTTGGTGGCTTGGAGGGCTTGGTGCGTTTGGCCGACGCAGGTGGTGGTGTCGAGTGTGATACTGGTGTCTGCATACCGCTCTCCTTGGGGGAGGTGGAAGTAGACCAGGAGTCTCTCTTTGTGGATGGCGAGGGGTCGTGGGTGATGTGGGTCTCGCCGTTTGGAGTGCCCTGGGATACAGGGGAGATGGACTTGGCCATGAACTTGTCATCGGCTGACGTACCCTGGTCCGGTTTCAGCATAAGGTGGATATCATCAGCGGACATTGCGTGTGTCTGCTTGGTTTGGGTGGATGCGTGAACGTCGTGGTCTCCGGCAGAGGGTGTGTGTGTCTGAAGAGACATCGAGAACGGGTTCGCCTGCCGAGACAGAAAGCACAAGGGATTGATCGGACTGGCGGCGGCAAAACACACAGCAATGGTCTAAGCTCCGCAGAAAAGCAGGGAGAAATAGAGAGAGAAAAATAGAGAGAAAATAACTTAGGAGGATAAAGTGAAGAGAGGGATAAACAGAGACGGCGTGCGGGTGGTCGAGGTGAGACACGACCAAAGGAATACGCGCCTGTTGCTTGGATCTCTTCCAAATAATGGGTCCCTCGGGTTCAAAAAAACGAAAGAGGGACGACGAAGGCGAAGACGGAAGGATATCTTTCAAACTCTCCGCCCTGCCAGAAAACCAGCCCGGGCCTGTCCTTGGTGAGTTCACCCCTCGTCTCGTTATCGGAGGTGGTGGCTGAAAATTAAAAAATCTCTCGCCAGTCGGCTTCCCTGGTATCCAACCCCCATCCAAAACTCCCTTCCAATGTTATCGCCTAAAAACAACGGAAGAAGATCCTACCTCGAAGGTCGAGAAGGAGTTTGCAGCACAACCTACTTTTGTCGCTGCCGAGACGGACGATGTCGAGTTTTTCTCTAACTCCGAAACGGTTGCGAGCGCCAGTTGCACGTACGCCTAGCTAAACCTCATCTCCCTTCTGCACACCAGAATACTAACACCCCATTTTCCTGGTAGCTATCTGGTCGCTGTGCACGATAAACGCACAGGTAAAACCATCTTCCGGCCCGCACCCCTCCACATCTTGACGCGACAAGTGAAGAGGTTAAAAAGCATCCAGCCCACGCCTGTTACTGTCCCTCAATATATCGAGGCTCGGAATGCTCTCGGTGCTACGTTCGGCACTAAGAAGGCACAAACCGCTATCCGTGCCCGGGAGAGGAACAAGATAGACATCGATGCCATGAAAGCCGTAACAGGAAACTTGCAATCGACCATCGAGGGTAACACGACTAATCTTCCAACGCAAGGTAAGTTCCATATACACAACCCCGGATCCTTAGTCTTCTGACCCTCTCTTAGAACAAGCAAAAGCCACAGCAGATCATTCCAGGTTGATACCTCCATTCAATGCAGACGCTGAGCGACCGGACGACGTTTATCCTATCACGAACGTCATCACTGACGCAGAGTGGAACTCCATCTCTATTTCTGCAATGCTCAAAGCCGAGAATAACATAGACCGGACAGCGCTCTTGCCATATAATCGCTCTACCTGGATCAAACAAAAGGTCCGGGAAGCCTTCGCGGGAAGGAAGCCCAGAAAAACCAACCTGTACCTCCCCCACTCACTCATTTCATGTGCACCTGGGACTAATCTGTTAAATTCACACAGGAAACTCTTGTTCGCAATATCGGCCATATTCGCGTTTTATAATGCTCGGAGGAACGTGAGCGATAAAGCAAAGCTGCAAGAACGATTAGGCAGAATCCCGGCTACCTTGCTGGATGGACTGCTTTCTAGATTCACCGACAGTGCCCGTGGATCAACAAAGTATGTTGCTTCATTAGATATGAAGCCACGCACCTACCAAGGAGTGATGTCCGCAGGGCACACGTCACACAGGAAATGGAGACAAATTTATTGACGCACATGTTCGCTCTGTGTCTGCGGGTGGACGAATGGGCGACCGATACGACGATCCTGGCCGGAGATCTCAGCATGCCGGTCTCAAAAGTGAATCAGCTGTTCAAATCGCTTGGTACGCCTGTCGTTCAGTTCCCACGTTTTGCAAAATTAACCTCTTATTACCCACTTTCAGGTTGCAAGATTGAGAAGTTTACAAAGAAAGAGCTTGACAGACGGCGGTTACCCGAGAGTGAAGCAAACATCAAGAGAGCTCATCTGACAGTACCCTTGGAGTTCCCCAAGACAAGAGTAAAGCGCCGGAATTGATCTCGATTATATTCATTGTTTCGACTACTTCTTACGTTTCACCTCGTGTAGAAAACGCCTTTGGATTGGGATTACAATACGAACCTCTGCAAAAACTCTCCTGAAAAAGATTCCCTGCAGCAGATTATTCTTGACGAGGATTATTGCATGAAACACTCGTCTTTGGGGTCTTTTGACTCTCGGGATGCGCAGTTGAGCATTGAGCCTCTTCAGGCCTGACGACCATCTCGGCCAACTAGTCTTTCCAGAGCTTCTCTATCACATCTTTCATCTTTCTCTTCTCCTTCTCTACCTCACACGCCTCCTCCTCCCAAACTCTAGTTTCATTCTCATACCCCTCTACCACATCACAGATATCCTGTTTCAGCTCCGCCCCTACCACCATCTGTCCGATGTCCTTACATTCTTCAACCAGCTCACTTTGAATTTTCAAAACGACCGGTTGATTCTTGAGAACCTCTCGCAAGACCGCTCGGGCGGACTTGGGGGTGTCGTAATGGCGGCATAGTCGTGTACCTTTGTCGATCGCCGCTCTGAAGAAGTCGTGCTCGAGTTCCTCCTCCCGGACTGCACCCAGTTCGGGGGTGGCCTATTCCCACATGTTCGTCATAATGACGACGTTCTCTAACGTTGCTTCCCCGCAGAGTGACCTTAACGTCCGGAAATTCCTGACGGAAGGCCTTTCAAACCTGCGGCCCGAGATCCTGTGGACGTAGAGAACCCCCGTGAGCTTAGTACCAGCCGAATATCTGAAGATTGCAGTAAGTGGTACCCAAGAACAGGGATACATGCATGCCTCGACCTACAATTCTGTAAGGAACGCCGTGATCAATTTCAACACGCCCACTTCTATCTCGCCAGTGTCATCGTATCCCGGAGTGTCGATGAGTATGATTCGTCGGCCATTCAGAATGAACTCTTCAGATTCTTGAATCTTAAATGTACAAGAGTTGAGGGCTTCCCCAACTTTTAGATCGGACCCACTCGCTCGGTTAACGAATTTCGGTTGTATTCATCGGAGTTGGTGCTAGTCAATCGGACAGACAATGCTCCTTACCATGGTTTTCCCGCTCCCGGTAGGCCCCATCACACTGAAACAACGAGTTAGCCATTCTCAAGTGGTGTGCGAGGGACTACACACGCGATAAGCGCAGGAGGATCCTTGGAGTATTTCAAGAGTGAGTCATTTGTTGGGGAGTAGCTATTGGACGTGGAGATTGTGTTGACATCCGTATGATCTTCGGGTGTGAGCTGGTCAGACTCCTCCTGGTTGACTTGCCACGCTAACCCTATCGGTCGCTGAGTTTCTTCACGGGCTATCCTCCCCACTGAAAGACGTGAGACCGTGAACATCCGTTGCCACAGAAGACAATACTAACCTCCATTTGCGTCTACCGCAATAGACGGTTGATGCTTGGCCAACAGGGCAGGTATGCTGTTTTTATCTCCTGCTTACAAAATCAATGTTCAGAATCCAAATCCACTGTGTTTGCTCGCCTTACCGTACGGATCCCTGCCAAATCTCGGTGGTGCATCATTGCAGAGACGGCATTGGAGTTCTTCCATTGATAGAGTTAGGTGGCCGACGGTGATGCAAGGAAGGGGATCACCTCGAAGATATAATCTGCAACAACATCCCAGCTGTCGTATTCCTCATCCTGAAAGCAAAATTCAGAGAGGGAACGAAAGGGTGGGGCAAAAACCATACGGATGGTGTGTTTCGAACGACAACATCTGACTCAGAGCCAGTACCATCTGTGGTGGGGTCCCACCGTCCTCCAAAGTCCTCATCACCGCTCATTATAGGTTCAGCATCGGATCGCACCGTCAATTCCGGAAAGGCGTCACCCCTGTTTTCGCCTGAACCAAGATCGTGTGGCCCCGCGGCGACTCGAATTACCTTGGGAAACAATCCCATCAGCTTTCTCGAGCGCATAGCACAGCACCGAATGAAGATGCATTGATTGAATTCGTTTGGAGTGCGCCATGCGTCCGCGATAGAGAGGGAAAATCTATGGCTCGTTCGGGTGGAGGGGGACTGCATCTTTGTGGCCCGCAATTGGTATGTGGTGAGCATCTCGTACGCCACGTCCCCCAAATAGAAGCGGAGGCGGAAGCGAGCATTGGAACAGCAATAGTCAAATCGGAGTCAAGAGAAGCGCCCTCGTGCGAGTACGCCACCATGGCAAAGTCCCTGGTCATATCGACACCGGATACGAGAACAGGCCGAATGTTGTTTCCGTATTGCTTGTGACGGGTGAATGCAACCCAAGACTCGTAGTGGCGCTTGGTATATGTTTCAAATGCGGATTCCAACAGAGAATCTTCCTTATAAGCTGGGTACCTCGTCACCAGGGCCGCACCACGATTTCCAGTGAGCTCGAATAAGAAATTTGCACCAGGTTCCAGGACCCTGGGTAGTATGTTTTTAAATTCGTGGAGGATCATCTAAGGGAAAGAACGTACAGGGTGGTGGATATCGTGGCACCAAGACCAGCTCCGACCTCTCGAACGGTGACCGTACGAAGGCACCTGGGGAGCCGCGGTTGGCCGGACACCGGAGTTCCAATGGACAGATCCTTGAACGTAACGGAAACGTCCTCTCCCAGCTGCCGCCCTCCCAATGGGGAACCAGCGGAAAACAACAGATGGAATTGTCCACGGCGGATAACTCCTACATCCATCGATGTTGATGTGTGTGTAGTTGTGCGTGGGGACGGGTTCGCTAGGGGTTGTAGGATTCCAAATCTTCAGATAAAATCCGCAATGATCGACGAAACGATGTGCTACCATAGAGCGTCACCGTGACAAAGAAAGTCCATTTGTCTGTGAAAGGAAACCTCGAATGTCAGAAGCGAGGCATGACATGTGAACGATAGGTTCAAAGGCCCACTCCTTGTATATCCACCATCCTGGTTGAGGTTTCCGTGTCATGGTGAAACTTGGGGAGTGAATGGGGGCATAGGGTAGAAAGGCGCCGACGCCCCCTGGTTTATGAGCGGTATTCCAGGTACATAATCCCGTCTGCAGCGGATAAGACAATGAAAGATGTCTGCTGTGCGATCTTCGGCACGCCTCAATGGCTGATGGAGGGTTGGGTTGAGGGCAAAATGGGTGCCATTGAGTGCATTCAATACAGCAATTGGGTCCGGGCCTGGATTTTAAATTGCTTTCGTCTTGATGGACCTCCCTTTTAAAAAAAAGAGAACTAGCTGGCCGCTCGCAAGCTTGCCGGACGATGTTCAACCTGAGCTTGCCGTGCGATGCCAACCGGCATTATGCTCGGCCTGGACGCGCTGGTTATTTCATTGTATAGTAACAATCAGCCTCAGCCTTAGTCTCTCTCCTTGATCAGGGTGACGCGGCCTTCCTCTGCCAGTAGCAGGTATGTTGCGAGTGTATGTCTCAATGGTAGTGTGTAGACCGGGTATAGTGTTCAACGTTCAACTTGTGAGAATGTGACACGCTTGAATGGTAGCGAAGTCAACGTCTAGGTCACGGACTAACTGGTCCAGTTCGCGATTGCCCTCGACGACGTATCGTCGAACGTGCTCATCAACATGCATCGATAGCCGCCACGCGCAAGAGCCTAATCAAGCATGAGTAATGGAAAAGGTAGTGTTTGAGAGTCTCGGCGAAGGGAGGAACGATCGAAGCAAAGAGAGTTATGTCTTTGCGGAACGAGAAGATGATCCGGCACGTGCTCCCCTTTCGGAGACACCGCCCTCTATCTTTGAAGACACCCGCCAACTGCAGGTGTCTTCAAAAACTTGCTGGCTCAAAACCAGTTTGGCCGCAGGGAGGGGTCCCCTGAGCCAGCTGCGCGGTTCCCAAACCCGCCCACGCAGCTGCCCTCAGACACCCGGATTTCTCTTCCCTCGACCTGAAAGCCCTCCGGGCTTTCGCCCAGCACTTAAACTCATCACACCTCCTCTGCACAAACACCAATAGCGTGAAAACTATACATTTGTTTGATATCTACGGAAACTCGAGAGTGATCACAAAGAATGGAATATGCGTACTTTACGCCTAGCGGTCCCATAAAGGAAAGAGATTAAACGTACACAGACGTAGTAAGTGAGCGCGTAGCCGTTCACCTAAGATAACGCCGTTACGAGTGTCTCCAACTTCCCGAGACGGCGACGTAAGTCCGACACCCACGGGGGGCGTGATACCCTCGAAGTTTGGTGTGACCGTTCGTCCGAAAGCATGCTGCGAAGAAAAGGTGGCATGAGATCAATGTCGCCATCAAGCCCGAACTCTCCACCCGTGTCTGCGGGACTTCTGTCCTCGTACAGATCGTCGTCGTCTTCGCTCGGATCCTTGGCTGCATGGTTCAAGCTATTGGCTCACTCTTTTGCCTTTGCACAGATAGGGTGAGAGTTGTATTTTTTTTTTTCGCTTCGAGGGTCCCGCTCTATGCCTGACCAAGCGAGATGCTGTTGTGCCAGAAACCCTCCCCATTTGCCGCAAGCTGTTCAAAACACTTTGTCACTATGTGTGATGTGTAGACTTCCCGTCCTCGATTAGCACAATGTGGGCGGCATCAAGCGGTATGGATAACCGATGTTGGTAACAGTTCGTTTGAACCCTCCACCTTCCTAACAGTTATTAACAATGTTGGTTATGGGCCGGTTAACAATTTGAGTGCTTCTCACGGAACCCTAAACTCAAGGTCAGGTCATTTCCACCAGGGTTGGAAGCGGTGTCTTCATCGGTGTCGTCCGGCCTTGTGTTATTTTGAGTTATTCGGGCTTCACTCGCAATAAGCTTGAAGATGAAGCTTGAAGCACGAAGTTTGACAACATTGATTCTCGATCTCATAGGTTGACGATGCCGACGATCGCGGGGCCGACCAGTCGGGTAACCGAACCCTACATGGACGGGATGTCCGCGATCGTCAACTTCGTCCCGCGTTGTATGTTCCTATCAGCTAAGCTCTGTACAGTCGCCGCGAAACTACCGGACTTGGGACGATGTCCTAGTCGTTTGTGTTCCTCGGACATGATCTCCGCGGCCAACTCTACAAAAACGGGGCATCACGAGGTGGACGTGGATGCGGAACTTTCGTTTAGCTTCCTTCTGTTGCGGTATGTCTGGGGGGAGGAGCGCCTTCTAAAGCCCCTGGACGAACCTTTCGTCACCGGCTCACGGTCACGTCTGCCTACTACCGATTGCGCTTCGGCGGAGAGTGGACCAGAGGGAGGACGGTACCCTAGTGCTTTCTGTTCCTCAGACTGGAGTTTGCGTGCTTCTTCGGCCGTTAGGGTATTGACGTTGATAAGCTTGTCCGCCCTGGTCATAAAGGAGGAGGTAATTCAAGGCAAGGGACGGGCCCGATTCGGGGGGTGAGAGTGAGAGTCCGGAATGACAAGAATGAAAAGGGACCTTACTTGATCATTTCTGCGTCGGCCCTGGCAGCCTCTCTCAACGCCGCGTTGTCAAGTCCAAGAGTGGAATCGGGGTGTTTCGTAGACGACCGCTGCGCTTTAGCGGCGAGAGAATCAGGTGGAGGCCGATACCCTAGGCTCTTATGTTCCTCGGACATGATAACTCGTGCATCCCTAACACCGACCCTGTCGAGGTCAATGCTTAGAGCTGCCATCTGGATGCGATTCGCATCCTCGAGGACCTGGGAATCGATTGTTCCAGTGGTGGTTTTGAGGTCTGTTATGCCTTTGGGTTCGGCGGGTTTCTCTGCCGCGGCCACCACAGCGAACGCATCGATGGGAGGAACGTGACCCACAACCTGCGACCCATCTTCTGTTACATGGGATTTCAAACGTTATGGGTTCCGGTTCCCACTATCCGCAGGATACGACATAGTAAGTTCCCCGACACACCTTGGCCCAAAGCGATATTGACGATGACATCCTCGGCAGCCTCCTCAGCGGCGATGGTAACCTTCTCTGCGTTAGACGAGGACATAGTTTATGGAAGTGGGGGATGTGGAGAGGGGATACGTTCACATCTGACATTTTTTCTGTTTGGCGTGGGGAATGTGGAGTCCGTTATCCACTCTTCTATCGAAGATGAATAGAAAAGTTACGTGGAATTCAATCCACCTCAGGCTCCATGGGGGCCTGGAACCTCATTCTGTCGTATACTGTGGAACCTTACTAACAACTCAGCTGAAGCGGCCGGCCTAATAAATCGACTTCGCTGTCCTTGGCAGGCTCAGCACATCCTGCTGAAATGTACCCAGACAATTAGCTTGTATCTTCAAGTGCGAGTTCGATCCTGCCGATCGAGCCCAATATCCTACCTCAATGAAGGATGTGACCATCAGTGACACCGTCAAAGGTGAGAAAACCCTCCCTGTGCCCCCATAGCAAGTGCAAAATGCGCGCTTAAACGATAAAATAATAATCGCACGTAAACCTGGAATACTGCGCTTGGGTTCCGTGCGTTTTTTGAGCGTAAAAAAGTCGGTCGCTGAGAGATATTCACGAAAGATCAAATACCCGATAACCTGCCAATGGACTTGCGTATTAGACGCTATTTGAACCAAAATTTTCGAAACGTTGAAAACAAATGGGACCAAATGTAAAATACATGTGATCTATGTACCCGTGGGAATCCGAGCTGACCTTAGCCGGCACGACGCATCCCGAGAACATCCCCACCCCAAGTTCTGCGGCACGGTCCATGCCAGGTTTATGCATCATGCTGTGGCAAGGGAGCGAGGATGCAACGTGAGGGTCTGGATGGGATTCGGGGGGAGACGTGTGCCAACACCCCGTGTGACCCCCGAACCGGGGACCTGAGGGGGGAGGCTAGAAAATTCCAATGAATCCCAAACGATACAAACTTGAGAATACTAAATCGCTGGTTTATAAACGTCAACCTGAACCCCACGCAACGGTTGCCTTTTCTGGCAGGAGATCCGAGGTTCAGGGAGTTTAAAGAGCCGTGGAAACTGTAGTGTTAGGCCGCCACTGACCTTAACCCATCGCCATCGCTTGGGGCTGCCGCCAGACGTAGAAGTTACCGGTTTTAGCCATGTGGCGAGGTGTCTGTTGGTGGTTCAGCCTTCTCGGACAGCCCTTGCCAAGCCAATGAGATGCTTCGACGATCCGGATCAGTTTGGGGTGACTATTTCGTCATTTCCAGGGGGTTTCCAGTCGGACGGCTTTTTCCGAGCTTTGCTTTTCTCTTGGCAGTTTATGGGGCGTGGGAAGAAAATGCAATGATTGGGGGACATCCTGGAACATCCTCTGATATACGGATGTCTATGGAGCTACCCTAAAGACATCCACCGATTGGTGTCACGGTTCCCCCGGACGGTCTAGCCGGCGGATGAAATTGGGATATCCAGAATCGTTGTAACAGCTGTTTGCGTTCCGATAGACCGGTCGATGATCGGGCGCTCCACGAGTTTCCCTCAGGCACAACCGACATTTGCAAGACGACGTAATGGTTCGTCTAGAGCAGGAGTCTATCTAACGGTAGTCTCAACCGAGCCCGTAACCACGACCCTCACCCAAATCGAGAACTTATTCCTGGACGCGGCGCGTCCGGATGGGGCACCTCTCCGGAGAGGTGATTCACCAAGAACAGATCATCATCGTACAAGAAGGATGCGGCATGAATGACCATCGGAGCGGGACGCATCTAGGCGGGTAAACGAGCCCGTTTGTCGCTTGCGACGAGAGCAACACGAGCAACAGTCTGAGCTAAGTTGAGTTCGTCGACTGGAACATACGGAGTACTCAATCCTGGAACTCCCGCGGTCGTGGTCATATTGAATGCTATCAACACTTGCGTCGCCGGCCAGCAAAGCGCACGTGCCATGTGCGAGCCTTTCTAATCGTGGGCAAGTCGGGAAACATCTTCATCGTTATCAGATCAGGATATCCAGAATCAAATTTCCCGCCTCATGATGTCATGGTTTTCCCGATGGCGGCCCCTCCGACCCCCAGAAAATCATTATCAACGTTGGTTACGGACCGCGGATGATCCCACGGCCCCTCTGACCACTCGAAAATTACCGTACCCCCAAGTAGCGTAAAAACGACCGCGATAGACTTCCTACTCCAGGCTCCATCCAGACGGAGAGGAGAAATTTCACCCGGGGGAAGTTTGGGTGTCTGGCAATGAGCGGGAGGTATGTGCGACATGTGATGCGATTCATTTTTTGTGCATTTCAAACGGTGTAATTCCGCAAAGAATTCCGGACATGAGTAACGCTTTCGAAAGTGAACCCTGCTTTATGACCCCGCGCTTTTAGAACTTTCCTCCACTTTTTCAAGCGGAAAAAGTAAATTTCCTGTTTTCCTAATGAAATATCACGTCACACCGTCCCAGATTTATCTTCAAGCTCGGATGAGTGAGGTATTTAAACCACGCTTTCTGAAGGGACGGGCTTCCCAGGAACTTCGCATCGATAACCTTCTACACCTCTTCAACCCTTTCTCGGCCCACAAATGAATGCCTCCTCTACCATCATCAATGCCCATAACTCTGAGAACGAGGGCAGTAGTGTCCCAGTCGAACTCGAGACTGATGGCCTGACCTCCAGCGCGGGGTGCGTCATTAGTTGAACGGTCTGCCTTTGATCCGCCCCATGGCCATGGGTGAGTCTTGCTCTATTTTCGTTTCCCATGTCACCCTGCTGACTGTTGTAGGGCATGCACACATTCGTACTACCAACACCACCACAAACCTGTCTTTTTTTGTTCTCATGTGGCGTGCTCAATTCCTCCATTGCACACCTCCACCGATCTCTTCGATGGCTTGTAGTTTTTCGCAGTTGTTTGAACATCCTTTGTCGTTTGTAACCCAGGTTCAAATTGGTTGTTGGTCATGTACGAGTAGTATAGTACCGCTTGCCTATTTCCAAGCAGAGAGCTGAATATTAGAATCTACATCCCGCTCAACTTTGCTTTGAGATCTCGAGCCTGGAGCTCGGCATTTACCGGTAAAGATCCCCTTCATTCCACATTAGATTTCTCATCATCATTCTTCCGCACGCTCTTAGCATCGTAGATTCCAACCTCGTCCCGTTGAGCCAACTACTTACCCCAAACCCTCTAGGTCTTGATGTCATTCCTTAGACTACCCCGACGACCCCACGTCTTTCCTCAAGAGCTGACAGATAAAGCGATCGAGTCACTCGACGGACCCTCGCGGACCCGTTCAAGTTGGGCAATGCCGTTTCGTTCGGTATCCATAACCTCCTGGGAAATGTTTGAACGGTAATGTATTAACACCACACCTGGACCTGATGGACCCGGTTCTTTGTCCGCTCCCTGACGTTCGACGGAGTGCGTGGCGAGTCGATTGCACCGGACATCCTGTTAATGCGAGAACGGCACCTTAAGGTCTTTTAAGAATCTGGTTTCTTTCACCCCCATCGAACTTCAGATCAACCACTTCTTTGACGATCCATTGCTTTCCCAATGTTCTGGGTTGTTCTGCCGTGGTGTGAGAGAGGTTCGCCTTCTCCATCCTCATGGATCCCCGAGAATTGTGGCCTCCTTCATCCAACGATTATCCCATCATTCGGCAGTCGTCCATCGGATCTTACAAAGAGACGTGGTCGCCCGAGGTCGTGAGCAGCGGCACTGTCGAGTGACATCACCAAAATCCTCTCCCCCGGGTAGTTTTACCCGAGCTTAAGCGAGGCTTCTGTGACGAAAAACTGAACAGAAAATTTCCAAGCGGTCGGGTAACGCTTCGTAGGAGGGGGACGTTTTGCTCCCGTAACACTAGATAATAATATCCGCCGTAGAAGGGTGCCCTAACCGAGGTTTACTGCCCAATATCTGAGAACCTCCACGCCGCGCAACCAACAAAACTGAGAATGAAGCACCGAGGTGACACCAGTATATGGTGGGGTTGCTTTCTTTCCCGCCCCCGTAGTTTGGAAGGTTGGCTAGGTTTCGAACGAGACGGCCGAGGCGTCGTGATTTCAGATGCACGGTTTGTAGACGATCCACGCCCTGATGCAACGGTCAGGATCCTGACAGTTCCCTTAAAAGACTCTAAGCATTCATTTATATATTATCACAACCTTATGGATAGCCACCCACTTCATGGACCAGGCTATCGTGCATTATCCACTAAAAACAGAATACTTGAACCAGAGGCGAATGGGGTAAAAGAATGCTAAAATGTGGGTGCTTGCCAGCCAACACTAGGGTAAACTACATGGGTGGGATACTGGGCATATGGCGAAGGTATGGTAGGATTGGATGCTGGGTTCAGCCTTCCGAGGACAAGGACATGTACCTTTCCACAACTACAACCCAGTGCAATCCGTATGTATGATTACAAAGGGACCCAGACAGAGAGAAAGTTACTACATTCTTGTAGGGTGACAATATAGAAAATTATATGCGAAATAATCTCCGGGTCCATTCCCTTCTCCTGGTCCTGCAGGAGACCCTTGAGAGGTGTTACACCATACTCTAGGACGCCACGCTCAGGCGCCCATAGAGCGGCCGCGATTTCGTGTGTTGAGCGAGCTCGTTGAGTGGGATGTAATCACTTGCGTCCGACAGTGTTTCTACTGGATCGTCCGATGGTCGGCTTACGACGGCCCCCGAGGTCACCTGCATGGGCGCGGCCTCGAATCTCATGCTGCTGAAGCGCCTCGTGGACCACGATCGGTTGGCTGTACCGTCAGCATCCGCGGCCCTCTTGAGCGAAAGGAAAACGCGGTTGATCAGGGCGGGAGTCAAGCTAATAATTATCGGTGTCAGTGAGCCACACATTAGACCGAAAGTCCCAGGGATATTCACACTGTATGGAGACTATCGGATGCCAGGAGTTGGTGAGACTCTTCAGGTCAGGCGAAAGTGCACTCACATAAGTGGGAATTGGCTTATCGTAACCTGAAAGTGAATGCGTTAGGGGTGTAAGGATAGGCAAAGGACGACTACGCACATCCGCGAATGATAGAAACAACAGCACCACTGCTTGGATACCCATTGCCATGATAAAGTACACCGTCGCATCCCTCACGACGGTTCTTAATACGAAAGAGAACTGGACAATCGCGACATTGGAATACGCAGCCCAGATAATAACCGCGAATGCGGAAATGTCTGATGGAACCCGCCGTGAACGACTGGCAGCGGTGACGAGGGGGTTAAGAACTCACCGAACGCGACACCGATTGCATGTGGAGAGATCTGCAGACGAAAGGATCCAGCCGCGGCGCACTCCCTAAACGCGTCGATTGGGATGTCCGGGAGTGTTACTATTCTACATAAGCTATGCACGAGGGGATATCATACGCAGTGAACATACGATCGGTATTCAATCCAGATATGAAGTAGTAGCCAGTGACGGCTTTGGCACATATCAGGATTGACAAGTACAGAACGATGAGCTTGTTCCGTCCCGCAACGGCATAAACCCTATCGCAAGCCAAGTAGGGATGTGTTTTCATTCTGATGTGCTCGGGACAGACCTTATGGTTATGAAGACGTCGGAGAAGAGGAGCAAAGTCATTCCGAGGGTAGAGGCGAGGAAGACATTGCGTTTACACCTGGCGTTTGTTGTGAGGCACTGTGCAAGATACTGAACAAGACCTTACTGAGCCTGGTGAAATCTGGATCAGTGCGTCGGGTTCAAAAGAGAAGTGCGGACACTGACATGTCGGTGCTCTCCGTTCACTGGGTTTGAAATCGTGAGTTTTAGATGATATCGTTAAGAACGGTTACCAACCGGATTCGGTGAATATTGCATAAAAAAGCAACAAATAGCGGTTCTGTGGTCGAGCGTTGAGGTAGATACCGCTTCAGAGGCCAAATATCATACCACAATGAACAGGTAGGATACTAGTAAAGGCACCGTGTGGAGTCAGTAAAGGGCCGTGATATCGAGGATCAGGTGTACCCACTCCAACTTTTTTCTCTCTGCCAGACATAGGATACCTTTGCGCCATTTTGAGATACCTCTGGACAGTGGACAGTGGATACGATTGACACACCTCGTCATCAAGGGTAAGAAGATGGTCATATATGGCAAGAGATCCCACGGACGTGGTAATGTACTGCAAGACTGAGGTCAGGATGTCTCGAAATTACAGAGGGAAAACCGCAAGTACCTTGGGCACCATCCTGGGTCGGGAAAGGTACTTTAACGATACCGACGAGACATGGGTTTATAGTTACGCACAAGTGACGGGCTGCCGTCTCCAGGGAGGCAAGGGTATCAGACATGGCGGAAGGGAATCTTGTCCACGGAGGAGAGCATGGGGGGGGTTTTAACTTTAACTTGACACGATGCCATTGAACGTCAGATCTTGGACGTTCCTCGGTTCCAGATGCTGAGCGCTATAGGCTCGAAGTTCGGTTTACGTTCGGTTCGAACTGAATTTCCAGAACCCTAGTCCCGGCGCCTCGCTGAGGCAGTCGACCGAGCCCGGCCTATTCCTTTTGTGTACACAGCATACAAAGTCACTCGCCGGATCCAAGCCGGCACGAACACCTCCCGGATCCCGACGGTGTCACCTCGGGGTTTCACCGGCTCACCATTGAACTCTCCGCAGTGGTTTTCCAAGCTGACACTTGTTGTCAACTGATTTTGTAATACGATAAGCGCAAACTGGAAGTCGACGCCTGATGCCCGCCGAACATTATATGATCGATGGATCGACTGGCTGTCTTCCATCAGCAAATACCTGGTAGCGCTTAATACATAGCCGAGGCTTCTGACTTCGATTGCTTGTGGTGCGGGAGACTTCGGGACCGCTACTTGTGACAGAGGTAAAATTAGGTCGGTGGTTCGAAATATCTGGGCGTCAGCCCCCTTAGTGCCTGGTTAGCGGCGTCGTTCCTGAGGTAAATACACCAAATACATTGAAACGCATATATTTTCTGGTGGTAAGGTTGGCGACATCCACATTCAACCAATGACGCAATGTGACACGTAAGCGCCCTCAAAAAGTGTAACTCCTCCTCACAAGCAACAGTTGCGGATCGGGTTGGACCTAGTTTCTGTGCGTGAGGGCTTTATCTACAAATACTAGGTGTCTCTTTCCAGGAGGAAATAGGAAATGACGTCATTGGTCGAATGCAGATGTCGCCA
>Ga0307512_10002655_pt1 | contig 22084 bp, 25 predicted proteins | sample 14_EM_MG_FD_200267 | JGI IMG/M metagenome (GOLD analysis project Ga0307512, IMG submission 200267) | Populus trichocarpa ectomycorrhiza microbial communities from riparian zone in the Pacific Northwest, United States - 14_EM | ecosystem: Host-associated > Plants > Roots > Unclassified | place...
GGCTAATACGTCGAAAACGAACCGTGACGTACAATGGTCAATATTTTACGATTAACAGTCGCATATCTGAATGCGACCATGAATGTGAAACCCGAAATGCAGAACCGGAGATTGGAACCGACGGGTCTAGACCAACCCGGCGAAACCCGCGGGTTGACGGGTACGGGTCCGGGTTTGGCCCGCGAAGAGTCTGCGGGTCGGGTTTTTGCCCGGGTCTGGAACCGAACCGATCCGTCTTTGCGGTCCAATCCCGGACAGCTGGCGGGTTATCCGGACTCGTTGCTAACACTACATAAGGTTCATGCTTAGCGGTCGATCCCTACCCTTGCTCCTACTCGGCGGTTGATAAGATCGGGAATGCCTGATCCCGGTTCCTTTGGTACACTAGATCACCCGCAGACCCTGGTTCAAGTCAGTATATCATAGCCGCTAGCGGCTGAATCAATGGTGAACACACCAGCTCCCGAAGAAATGAGGTGTTCTATTGCGCAAAATTAGGCTTCCAGTAATAACTTAGACATTGTCACTAACATCCCTCGCCGGTGTCCCGAATATTGCTGTAGGTGACCGACACTGTACCCCGCTGGCTATGCCGAGCCAGAAATCTTCACCTCTCAGCGGTAACATGACTCCGACGTACATAAGGAGGAGTATGCGTAGAATGCCTTTACCTCACCTTCAAACGAATCAGTTCACTTCGAACTAATTATCATACTAGCAGGTGGACCCACGCTATGCCGGAGCCGAGCAGGGCATAGGATGGAGGAGAGTCGGAGTATGAGATGCAGTTACGATCGTGCTGAATAAGGTTTGATGATCCTGCTAAGTAAATTTGTACTTACGATTTTTCTTTGTTTTGTTTGCTTGTAATTTGTTGGCGGTTTTTAGTTGGAGCCGGGGGGTGCGTCTAGTGGGCTAGCTAGTGGCTTTGTGCCCTCCATTAGATAGAGGGAAGAGGGGATACAACTTTGCCTAGGTGGTCAGTGGCCCTGTCCCTCGCCGAGGGAGCGTCAAGGAGATGGGAGTCGAGGTTAAATATGCCATGATCAGCAATGGTCGCATGCAATATGACCACAACAAACAAACTAGCAGGCGAAGCGGAGAACGAGGGTATAGTGATCCCCACCCAAGTAAGGTGGCTGGCGAACCCCCGTACCATCAGGGAGTGGAGGCAGAACAGATAAATTGCTGCGTCGTCGGTAGTTTTCGTCGTAAAGGGGGGCAAGGTGGCAGAGCTTAGTCAAGAAAGGCATCAAAGGGGCGGGGGTGAGGTACCGAGTCGAAATGTACACGAACGAAGGGCCGGACAGCAGGTGTGAGCTCTGCTGTGGATGGGGCCAAATCGAGAACAATTGCGGCAGCAAGCCCAAATGCGGCTACTCCTCAGGACATCACCGGACAGGCGACCACAAGTGCAATGTGGTGGGATGCACTGCAAAGCAGCGATCACTCTGCGGCCACACGCTGGAGAAGTGCCCTAATTGCAATGGAAGTCACATCGCATTCAGCAGCAGGTGCGCGAAGAAGAGGGCAGCCACCAAAGCGGCGCGGCAGAACAGAAAAATAGGGCTAGCAGGACGAGCGCCCGCGAGGGCATCCCGGGACTTGGCAACGGGCTCGAACAGAGTGGTGCTTGGCCCTAGGCCCCAGGGGGTGGCGGAAGGAGGGGGGGATGAAGAAGAGATGGCGGATGTGGACGAAGAGGAGGGAGTGGGGGAGGAAAGAGACGTCACGATGGCTGAGACCGAGACTGAGACCGCGACCAGGACCGCGACTGTTACCGAAACTGAGATTGAAACGGGAGCCCTGCCTACCAATGATTGGAGTGATCCAGCGTAACTGCGCAAGGTCATACGAGTGGACCATTGCGGGGCTGGAGACAGGAGTCGAACGCAGCGCAGACGTACTGTGCTTGCAACAGCCACCGAGAGAAAGAGGAGAGATTGGGATCAGCCATTCGGCATACGACATAAGAAAAAGAAAACAAGTTTGGACGGCGATACAGAAGGGGAGTGGCCTGGTGGTTAATGAGAAGATGGATTTGAGCAGAGGGGCAAATGACGATGTTATCGCTACCGATGCAAGGAGAAGCGGTGAAAAGATAACGAGGATCGTCAATATTTACGATCAAAAAGATGCGCAGTTGGGAGAGAGAGAGAGACCGGTGCGAAAGTTGAACTGGCAGAGAGTCATTCAGCAGGGCGGCACTGTGCTAGAAGGAGACTTCAACGCCCACAGCAAGCGATGGGACCCAAGATGCCAAGTGCAGCGGGATGCTGTTTTTTTGGGAAGGCGTGATTGACGAGAACGGACTGGAGATTGGGAATGACGGCAGGCCCACCCACCATTGGACAAGAGAGGACCAGGAAGGCGAATCGGTCATCGACCTGACGCTGGCCAATCGACCAATAGTAAAGTGGACCATACTGGCCGATGATCACGCCACTGGATCCGACCATGAGGTCATAAAATGGGAGGTGGGAGTTGACAGGCAGGAGGAGGCGGATCACAAGAGGGTAGTAGGGTGGAATTTTGCGGCGATGACAGAGAAGGGCGCGGAAGCAGTGGAGAAGCTATGGAGGGAATTAGCGAAGGAGAGGGCTCAACTAGATGCAGAGTGCACAGCGGACGAGGTGGAGCAGGAGGCTGCATGGTGTCAGGAAGCAATGAGCAGCGTTCTCGACGCCACGGGAAAGAAAATCAGGATCTGTGCCCGTTCAAAGAGGTAGTGGAACGCCGACATCAAAGAAAGAAGAAGGTCGGTTGGGAGGGAGGGAAGGAGAAGACGGAACTCGGAGGAGGCTGCCAGGTCGAAGGCAGAGCTCCAGAAGTCGATCCGGCAGTCCAAGAGCAAGATGTGGGGCAGCTACCGGCAGAACCTCAGGGAAGCCGAGGTGTGCAGAGCGGTGCGATACGTGAACCCCCGAGCGTGCATGACCGTGGAGGCCTTAACAGACAGAGATGGCAAGCAAGCAAACACATCATTGAAGAAGGAGGAGATGCTGAGGCACGAATCCTTTCCCCCGAATGACGGCGACCAGTACTACGAACTACTTCCAGCGGGAAGCGAACACACACGCGTCACTGAGCAAGCAGTTGAGCGAGCCATATTTTCTCAGTCAGTCCAGAAAGCACCGGGACCAGACAAAATGGCTCTTGGCGCTATACGGCTGCGCTGGAAGTGGGACAAAGAGAGCATCGTGAGGCTGACGAAGGCGGCGATCGACACAGGGAGACACCCAGCAGTATGGATGCGGGCTAGTGACGTGGTGATTCGCAAGCCTGGCAATGACGCCTACACAAAGCTGAAGGCCTACCGTTCTATATCGCTGCTTAGCTGCATGGGAAAAGTGGTGGAGAAAGTAGCCGCCGAGCTGCTTTCAGAGGAGGCCGAAAGAAGAGGGCTACTGAGCGACGGACAATTCGGAAGCAGGAAAGGAAGGTCAGCCATCGATGCGGCGGCCATCATGGTCGACAGAGCGCATGCAGCATGGACAAATGGCCACATAACAGGCGTGCTCCTCATGGACATTAAGGCAGCCTTCCCGAGCGTGGGAAAAGCAAGGCTAATCAACTTGATAATGGTCAGGGAAATGGACGGAGACCTTGTACGATGGACGGAAAGCGTTCTGTCGGAGAGAACGGTGGATATGATAATCGTGGGCAACACCATGGACCGACCCCCAGTGGAGGCAGGGGACCCGCAGGGCTCGCCTGTGTCACCGATCCTCTTCGCGATCTACACCACAGGACTAATCAAGTAGGTCGAAGAGTATATATCAGAGGCCGAGGGGCTATCCTTTGTAGACCACATCGGCTGGGTGGCAACCGGAAGCCATGTCAACCATGTCGTCTCGAAACTTGAGAGATGCGCAGCAAAGAGCATCGAGTGGGCAAGCAGACGAGGGCTACAGTTCGACACGGCAAGGACGGATGCGGCACTGTTCACGCACTGACGGGGCGACAGGAAACACCTCCGGCCAAAGATGACAGCAAAGATACCAGTCGGAAGCGGGTCCATACGATTCAACGCACAGGCGACATGTTGGCTGGGCGTCTGGATGGACGCGCATCTAACTGTTAAGGAGCACCATAACCGATGCATGAAGAAAGCCAGGGCAGCAGAAGCAAGACTCCGATCACTTACCAAGACATACGGCGTTGTTCCTGAGAGCGTACGGGCTGTCCAACTGGCGTGCGTCAAAGCGGTCGTACTATATGGGAGCGAGCTCTGGTGGGACCCCATGGAAGTAGGCAGGCGAGACGACCTCCAACTCCTCCTCAATCGACAAGCCAGGTCCATCCTGGGCGCGCTGCCCACGACCCCGCGAGGTGCACTAATCAGAGAGTCAGGGCTTACACCGGCGCTGGTGACCTTAGACTTGAGACAACAGCGATTCGCAGCGAGACTAGAAAACGCGTGCAGCAGCAAGCTAAAGGAGCTACACAGCAACCCCTCCTCCGGTGCGCCGATATGCAGAGCAGCCAGGGAAGCGCACGAGCATGACCGGACAACCGAAGGCATGAACTGGCCGGCCCCGGGTGAAGAGCCAGTGGTCAGAACCACCATACTGGACGACACCGCTGCTGCCAAAAGCGCCGCGCAGCACTGGGCAAGAGAGAAAGGAGCCAAAACCGGAGCGGGGGTCTGGATCTGGTGGACTGATGGATCGCGCTCAGACAATGGCCGAGTGCGAGCCGCAGCAGTGTGTGAGCACGGAAATGAATGGAGGTCTCGCCGCAGCTTTCTGGGCACCGGACATATGGAAGTCTTCGACGCCAAACTGTGGGCGATCGGGCTCGCGCTTGAAGTGGCGATCGAGAAGAGAGAAGCATTGCAGATGCATGGAGTGAAGACAGTGGCAGTCTTCAGCGACTCACAGGCCGCAATTCGACGAGGGGCACATCTGGAGCCGGGCCCAGGGCAGCGACTGGCGAGGCGGATCAGCAGAAGGGCGCGGAGTCTCCTCGCCCACGGCATCGCAACTGAGATCCATTGGGTCCCGGGACACTCCGGCATCCCCGGAAACGAAGAAGCAGACCGTCAGGCCAACTTGGCCCGAGACGCAAGCGGGAGCACAGTGATAGAGCGGCCATACACCTCGGCCTTGAACAGGGCTACACAAATCTCCGAAGGAAGGTCTGCAGCTAAGGCGGAGTGGGAGGCCAACAAGTGCAGCAAGCACTTCAGCTACAGACTCAAGGGCAAGGCGGGGACCAAGAGACCTATCCCGATGACAAGCGTAAAATCGCTGGCCACCAGGTTCTACCGACTGAAGTCCGGGCACGCGCCCACTGCACTCTACCTTAAGCGGTTCGGCCACCGAGACGACGACAAATGCTGGTGGTGTGGATGGAATGTGTCCCAGACGCGGGAGCACCTCTTCCGCCACTGCATCAGATGGAAAGACCAGCAGAAGACACTCTGGAAGACAGTGGGACAGGCAACAGGCTGGAAAGTGGGCAGGTGCCGGAACATGCAGATCTCTGAGGTTTTTACCATAGAGGAGTGCGACCAGGCGGTGATGGACTTCTTGGCGGCCACTGAGGTCGGGAAGTTTCCGCCCAAATGAAGTAGCGGTATGGAGTGGGTTCAGGGCTTGGGGCTCGGGGGCGGCGCTGGCGGCAATGGGATTATACTACTCTCTCTTTCTTTCTTTCTTTCTTTCTTTCTTGTCCTTTTTGTCTTTCTCTCACCTTTAATTTGTCAGCGGGGACGAAGGGTAGCGGGGGGGGAGCTCCGCCATCTAGCCGGCTCGCCCGGAGGCGGAGGGGATATCAGGGTCCTGTCATACTCCAATTAGAGTCAATACAGTATGATTAAACAACAAACAACAACAAACTAGCAGGTGGACACGAAACCACAAAGCCTCTGGTATCAACCGAAGTAGGAAACAAAGGTAACAATGACTGTTTGGTGGTGCTTGAGAGGCTAGGGCTTCGAACTAGAGCCAAAGGTGCAGATCCACACAGCCTCGGCTTCCTGACGATGATGTATGAGCATCGGTGAAGCCTTGTGTTGCACATAAAGGTTCCTGTAGCCTGTATTGAACCGCTGCCGACTACGACCATTGTGAGGTTCCGTCCACGAGAGAGTCCACTATAATTAATCTACATCGAAAAGTTCGGCTGCACTTCGCTGAGGTTCTCTGTCCTGTGTCTGACCAAGACTACATTTTATTGTGATCGTGATCTAATGTCGATTGTAGCACTTTGTCATCGATGCCATGTTCCACCGGCTCACGTAACCCTTGCTGACCGGATTGGAGACAGCGAGATCCCGGAATGATGCGAATGCGATAGTCTGTAGCGCGTGGATTTACTAGCACTTGAGGAGCTAACAGAGGAAGGGTATGACATATCTTCAACGGGGATTGGCCTCGCAGCCTCCAAAAAAGAAACGCTGCTGTGTTTCAATGTAACGCTTCCACCTCCGCCACCTACCCCGTTGCACTGTAACATGGCGATTCACCTAGCTACGCCGTTGTACACCAGTACCGTCGATCGTCAAAAAACCCCGCCAACCCAGGACTTCGCAGCTTTACCTACGTCAAATACTGAACTTGCCCGCCAGTGTCGCTCTATCATCACTATTGATGTCAACGGTTCGATAATGAATTAGTTTGGACTGGCGGTTTGCGGTACGGTTTGGACTGGTTTAGGTTCGTGAACTGCACCGCTTGAACTAGTTCACATTACAGGAGAAGATTGGTTTGGAACTGGTTCGAACCGGTTCATTGGTACCGTTGCTTGTGTTACTGAATGCTGAAGTGAGGTCACTGATAGACTGAAATCATCAATAGACTCACATTTGTAGACTCATACTTTATTGCTCCCTTGCCACTACCACGAGGGTTTGGATGTCCCACAAAGATGGTGGAGTGGCGAATGGCGCGTGACTGGTGGTGAGTGGGTTATTGCATATGAGTCTACTGCTCACTTCCCATCGATCCCGTCTACTCAATAGTCCGTCCCATCCAGCCAAGCATCTGTACGAGACTGGACTGTAAAATTTACGACAGAATTCTAGGCCGTTTGAGACCGGGGCAAATCATCTCAGACAAGACCCTTACAGGGCCCGTGGTCTCGGTGATATACAGATTCAACTAAGAGAAGCGGTGGAAATCATGTTATATGATACTATTTTTTATATTCAGGTTTATCCTTAGCATCAGAGCACTCACAGTTGCATTTTGGAAGGCCTACCACTGGTAGATCGTGCAGTGAAGGTAACTGTTGGAACTAGTCCTAGTTCGAGGGGTGAGCTAGTTCAAGTTTGATAGGTGGACTGGTTCGAGCCGCGAGCTGCCAAGTTTGAACCACTACTGGACTGGTACGAGCTGCGCCAAGCCGCAAACTTTCTCGGGTAGTTTAATTTCCACTCTTGGGTTCGGAATCCTGCACCACCAGAATCTCCCGATACACCATTGTAGGCAGCAGGTAATCGTACAATATAGCAACTATTGGCTATTTGGTCACATAGCAACATATTTGCTCCAATACAATCTGTCTAACACATGCAACTTGTGTCTGACATACATAGTGATCCGCCAATGATGCCGGCCCCAAGCCAACCAGTTTGTTATATCTCTGCCAAGTGAAACCACATCCAAAATATCACCTCATGCATACGGCCCAGGTGCCTTATTAGGGGCGTGGGCGCGTTCAGCGCCCACACCAAACAAGCCGCTAGCGGGGCACCTCGTTGCCATGCTCCCATCCTCAGCGCCCCGCTCGCACATCTATCCAACTTTGAGTTGAATTAACTCCATGAGTATCAATTTGACCAGGATATTGTTTATATATGAAACGTAGTTAACAAGATGCTCTTTCACTTGCTTGTCTCCTGTTTAAGTTTCCTCTAATGTTCAAGGAGTGGTTGATGATCAAGTTGTAGGGCAGACTTTGAGTGCGGTCATCACATGGGGTTAGGGCGGAGCGGCGGAGCCGCATTCACTCTACTTTTTGTGTACGTGTCAAATAGATGAATAGACAAGTCAATATACGCATCACCAATTTGGCAGCTGCACCATAAGTCGACGTACACTTCCCTCTGCGCCAGGATTGGTCCAACACAAGTACAGTGGCTTAGACCATACTTAGTACTGTTGATGCTACTAAGCATGGCTTAGCACTGCTGGTGTTCTGCATCAGGTAAATTTTTTCTACCTGACACTTAGATACATGTCATATACCATCAGTAAATCTTTTCTACCTGACTGTAAGGTACATCTGTTATAAGTGACAGCTTTTGACTCAAATATAGAGACCAACCTGTTTACAACCTATACCAGTAGCAGTCGAATGATAATGCAGAACTCATCTCAATTTTGTATAGCAACTCTGTACCAAAGGACTTTAAATTGGACCATGGGTTGGTGGAATGAAGTGTTCACTGCTATGGGAGGATAGGATAGAGAAGAGGGACTTTTTTTTTTTTGTTTTATTCATACTGTATTCACTCTAATTAGAGTATGACAGAACCTAAAAACCCCCTACCGCCTCTGGGCGAGCCAGCAAGATGGCGGAGCTTCCACCTGCTACCCATTGTCCCCTGTGACAAAGAAAAATAAATCCAGTACACACAGTTGGAGAGAGAGAAAGAGACACAAGGACACAAAACAGAGACGAAACGAGAGACAGACTGTCCCCGGTCCATACTCCTATAACCCTGTCCTTCTTCCTCCTGCCCAGTCTCCTCCACCAGGATTGGCCGGAACTTCCCGACGGCAGTTGCTGCGAGGAATTCCATCACTGGTGGATCGCATCCTTGCATGGAGACAAGCTCAGAGATTTGCAAATGCCGGCAGCTGCGCGCTTTCCATCCCGTGGCCTTTCCCACTGCCTTCCAGAGCTCTGTCTGCTGGTCTTTCCACCGGCTGCTGTGGATGAAGAGATGCTCCCGTATCTGCAGCATTCAGATTACGCACCACCAGCACTTGTCGTCCTCACGGTGGCCAAACCGCTCTAGGTATGTTTTAACCGGCGCATGCCCGTTCTTTATTCTGTAGAACCTTGTTGCTAATGGTTTCACGCTTGTCATTGGGATGGATCTCTTGGTCCCAGCTTTGCCCTTCAGTCTATATCTGTAGTGTTTGGAGCACTTGTCGGCCTCCTACATCGCCTTCATCGCTGCCCTCCCTTTGGAAATCCACCGCATGCTATTCGGGGCCGAGGTTGGTATTAGTCGCTTACTGTGTAGCCCTGGTGTTCTCGTGCTGTGTTTGCCCGGGGGTCAACCTGCTCGTTGCTTCGGATGCCTGAGTGTCCCGCGACGCAGTGGATCGCGGCTTCAATGCTGTGGGCGCCGAGGGCCGTATCATGCTTGATGATTGCTCTTGCCAGATGCTGCCCAGGTCCTAGCTCCAGGTGCATTGTCCGTCTGATGGCCGCTTGGGAATCACTACACACTGCCACTGTCGTGACTCCATGTGCTCCTAGCGCCTCCGCTTTTGGAATGAACTTGTGGAGTGTAACTCCTATTTCCCAGAGTTCATGGTCGAGAAACTCCATTCATCCCATGCCGGGGCAGCTGCGGAAGAATGTCCAGCCATCTCCGTGGCGGCACACCGCGGCGGCTCATACTCTTCAATCATCTGTTCGGGATCTGTCCATCCACCACGTCCAAGTTCGAGATCCCCTCTTTCTTTCCTTTCGTTGTGTACATTGCTCAGCGACTCTGTTGGCCGCGGCGTCATCTTCCAGTATAGTGGTCCTGACTGCTGGCTTTTCCCCTGAGTCTGGCCAGAACATCATCTGTGCTCTCCTGCTGCGCACGTGAACTCTCGGGGCCACTCTGCCTACTGGTGCACCAGGTGTAGGGTAATTGTAGAGCTCGTTCGCCTTGGAGCCTTTGCACACACTTGCCAGCCTAGATACTAACCGTTGTTGTCCGGGGTCGAGGGCGAACGCCGCAGGGGTGAGCCCTCAGTCTCTCTTATGTGTGCCTCTCGGAGTTGTCGGCAGTGCACCCAAGCTTGACCTGGCTTGTCGATTGAGGAGTAGCTGGACGTCGTCCCGCCCGCTGCCTTCCTCCGGATCCCACAAGAGGTCGCTTCCGTACAGCGCGACGGCCTGGGCGCAGGCTATCTGTACTGCTCTCACACCTGCTGGTGCAACCCCAGGCGATCCTGCATCAGCAAAATGTATTTTAGTCACTGGAAGCCTCCAGGAGTGTCTGAGAGGATGTGAAGTGTAAACTTAGATGGGTCACTTTCAGGAGAGCATCAGACCCTAGGAGGGCATTCCGGCCGGCCTTCAGAGTAACTCGGATCTCTGATGACTGGTACAGGAGTACCATCGGAGATAGTCTGATCATTATGGCAACATCTCGGGGTGCCGGAGAGAACTTTGGGTGCACCTGGGAGCGCCGACGACAAGTCAGGGAGCACCTCGAATCACAGTAGAGCAGTCTGGGAAAAACAACATCGTCTTTGAGAATGCCGCCGGTGCGCCTGGCAATCATAGCTACTACTCATCGTTCAACAATTTCTAAAACTCATGTATTCAGTTTGTATTCTCATCTATGTATCTATGTATCTATGTATCTATGTATCAATATAGCTACCCATCTACACACGGTATATCTGGACTGGCTGCAGGCGGTGCTTGAGAGCAAGTAGAGGTGCGCCTGAAGATTACGATCGAGTGAACACAGAGACGCACTTGGAGACCGTGATTGAGCGAGATTGGAGATGCACTTGGGTGGCCAGGATCGTCCGAACTTGGAGGCCGTAATTGAGCGAGTTTGGAGGCCGTGATTGAGAGACCTTCGAGATGTACTACGAGGTGGTAATCGAGCGTGATTAGAGATGCACTCTGAGGCTGTAATCGAGCGAGTTTGGAGGCCATGATCGAGTGAACTAAGAGATGCACACCGAGGCCGTGATCGAGCGAGATTGGAGATGCACATGGAGGCCCTGATCGAGCGAGATTGGCCGAGTATGTGGAGGCAGTCGATGGACGGCGCGCCCTGTGCTGAGTCTCTATCCATCACTTAGTTAACTCGCTACCGTGGAAATGTGACAAGGTGACTTTACCTTTAAGCCCTCATGGAGAGCTGGCTGATGGCAGTCGATGGTGTAGGGACGCACGCCGGAAGCTGAAGCTACCCTCAGGGGTCAACTCGTAATCATGAGAATGAGGGGAAGACTAACAATCTTTGGTGGATGCTGTACTCGGTGTATACTGTACTCGGTGTATGCTGTAGTTGGTGTATGCTGTACTTGCTGTATGCTGTACTCGGTGTATGCTGTACTCGGTGTATGCTGTACTCGGTGTTTGCTGTACTCAGTGTCAACTCATGATCATGGCATTGAGAGATAGAGAGGGACGACTTAACTTTGTGTTCTGCGATGATGATAGAGTTGTGGATAAGAAAGAGAGAGATGGGGATGATGATGAGAATGATGAGGAGGATACGAGTGGATATGAGAAATCCGGGGTACAACTTGCCTGATTGGGTCAGGATAACCTCATATCGGTGTTATTACACGCCGGATCTGGACTCCTACCTGCCATATCGGGGTCGGTAAATTGAATCCCACACGAAATTCTGTTAAGTCCCAGTTTCGTATGATGATTTCGTCAATCTCCTCTCATCTCTCTCTTTCTCGTCCTCACCTCTAGCATCACCTAAGGACTCGAAGTTAAGTCATCCCTCTCTATCTCTCCATGCCAGGATCAATAGTTAACACCGAGTACTGCGTCATCCCAAGATCGACTGTCTCCCGCTCGCAGCAAGTCTCTCACCTCTCATCTCTCAGCTGACAGTGTTGGACTGAATTCTCTACATTCCCACCATTACGAGTAAACCAACAAATTTAGTCTCAGCTCCACGTCGGGACTTCCTCCAGATCTACCGCCTCACAATCGACTGCCTCCCGATCTACTGATTCCCGATCGACCTCCTCTGCCTCGACCGCCTCCAGATCGACTGTCTCCAAATACTCCACCAATCTCAAATGACCATGGCCTCCAAGTGCATCTCCAAACTCGCTCAGTCACGGCCTCCATGTTCGCACGATCATGGTCTCCCAGTGCATCTCCAAACTTGCTCAACCACGGCCTCCAAGTACATCTCTAAGTTCACACGATCATGGTGTGGTGAAACGCTGGAGCCCACATGGCATCCGAACAGAATGCATGAGGACAAGCAGTTCTCGCTAGTGGAGAAGCGTAGGAAGAGGGTCACAGGATATGAAGGGGTACCGGGCCATGAGGAACCACACAAATTACGTCGATCTATGAAGGCTCGGCAAGAGTGCATGAGGAACCACACAAAGTAGGTGGATCTATGAATGCTCGGCAAGATCAGTGCTTCTCCGTTATCCACGTATCTACGTACGCCCCCCCACCAGCTTCCCCTTGTCAAATTGAATGGCGGTGGTGGTGAGAAACAGATTTTCCTGCCACCAAGGCCTCCAAGTGCATCCCTACGTTCTCAATTGGCATCTCTAGGTGCTCCTCCGATTATCCTCGAGTACCATCTGCAGCCTGAATGACTTTCTGTTTATATATAGAGTCACTTAGATAGATAATACATGCCATATTATGATGTAGCGAATCTTGGGACTGTAACAAAGATGAATATGATAGACGAAATGCCTTGTGGTTATGGAACCTCAACATCCAGTGCTGTGAGAATACGGCACCAAGTCTCCCGCAGAGCTGCACAGAGGTCTCAGCTGCTCTCGATGTCTCCTGCAGACCTGCGTAGAGGTATCAGCAGCTCCAAAATTTGACTATCGTAGAAGGAACATCTTGAATGCACCTGTATATCTCCAGGTGCTTTCAGGAGCACCTGCGAATGGTCTGGTAGAGTCTGAGAGCACTTGGCTTAGCCCCAGTGGGGCCTGGGAGCATCTGGAAGTACTTAGAAGCACTGGTGCGGTCGACCGGAGTGTCTGGGAGGTTTGCGCGTGGCTTCCGGACCGATTTACAGTTTGCTGGTGTGTGCGTGACCGGAGTCGTGCTTCTGCAGCTCCAGCTTTCTTCATGCATCGGTTGTAAAGCCCCTTGAATGGATGGTCGGCGTCCATCCAGACCCCCAGCCACCTGGTCGCTTCCTTGTTAAACACGACACAGCAGTTCCCTGCTCTTATCTTCGCTGTTAGCTATGGACGCAGGTGCGTCTTGTGGCCTCTTCTACTGGTGAAGAGTGCCGCTTCGGTATTTGCGGTGTCAAACTCCAGCTCCTGTCTTTCCACCCAGTCTATGCTCACTCTGGCCGAGGCTTCGAGTTGTCTGACAACTTCGTTGATGTTGTTCCCCGTCGCCACCCATCCGACGTCGTCCATGAAGGACAGGCTTTTCGCTCCGGCCACCCACTACCCTACCCATTTGATGAGTCCTGACATTTCAATTGCAAAGAGGATCGGAGGCCCCGGTGAGGCCGGCTGCAGACCGGCATCCTCCGGGTGTCTCTCCGTAACATTGCCCTCGATTACCATTTCGACTGTACAGTCTGTGACACAACATGCCATCCATCGTATGAGGTCTCCATCCATCCCCTTGCCTCTCATAGTGTGGATCAGTCTCCCCCTCTACGCTCAGAAAGGCTGCCTTGATGTCCAGTGGCAGCACGCCCCCTATGTGGCCGTCTCGCCAGGCTGCGTGTGCACTGTCGACCTTGATTGCCGCCACGTCAATTGCCGACCGGCTTTTTCTGCTCTCATACTGGCCGTCGCTAAGCAGTCCTCTTCTCTCTGCCTCGTCAGGCAGCAGCTCTGCAACCACTTCTTTGACAACTTTCCCCATGCAGCTGAGTAGAATAATGGAGCGATACGCCTGGAGGTTCCTGGAGTCGTCCTTTCCAGGCTTGCCGTGTACGACCCCGCTCGCCCGCTTCCACACTGCTGGGCGTCGGCATGTTCTGATCACTGCCCTTCTATGGTCCATGATTGGCTTTTTCACCAACTCCCAGATTAGACGGATGGCTTCAAAAGTCAGCTTGTCGGGACCACGGCCCTTCCTGATTGAATGCGCGAATAGGGCTCGTCTGACAGCTTGCTCCGTGACGGACTGGTGGGCTTGCCCCGCCGGGGGTTGTTCCAAGTACTGGTTGTGCTTAGTCAGGGGAAGCGACTCTCGTCTCAGCATCTCTTCTTTCTCGGTGATGGTATTTGCCTGTGTCACACCGCTGTCGGTCAGGGCCTCCACAGTCGCTCCTGCCAACAGTTTGGCGAACTTCCCCACTCTCCAGACCTACCCTCCTCTCAGGTTCTTCAGGTAGGCATTCAACATGCTGTCTTTTGCTCTACAAATTGACTTCTGCAATTCGGCCTTGGCCTGGGCTGTCGCCGCAGACCTGTGACTGCTCCTCTTCTCTTTGCCCACTTGGCTCCTACTCCGTGTGATCTCGCCATTCCACCATCTTCTTGATCGAGTGCAGATCCTTGATTTCTTCACAGTGGCGTTGAGCACATTGCACAGTGCATCCTGGCACCACTCGGCTTCGCTCGTGACGTCGTTGCCCGTGCTCTCCACTGCCATGTATGCCCTTCCCTCGCCAGCTCCCCCCAGAGTTACTTAGCCAGCTTCTTGTCCTCCTGCGACATAACCGCTAGGTTCCACCCTACAACCTGTGTGCCACCTGCTCCCTCCTCCTCCGCCATGTACACCTGCCATTCTATGATGACATGATCAAACCCCGTGGCATGATTCTCATCCAAAATACTCCATTCTCGAAATGGTTGGTTGGCCAAGGTCAGGTCTATGATGGATACACCCTCGTTGTCGTTCCTCATCCAGTTGTGAGTGGGTCAGTCGTTATTGTCAATCACCAGCCCGTGCTCGTCTATCATTGGTTCACAGTATGCGGCATCACAATTTTTTTTGCACCTCGGGTCTCAGTACTGGCTGTGGGCGTTGAAGTCTCCCGTGAGCACCATGCCGCCTCCCCCTCCCCGCCTGATGATTTGCTGCCAGTCTAGTCTCCTCGCTGGTCTCCTTCCTGTCTCCCTTGCTCTCTGATCATAAATGATTATGATCCGTATCACTTCCTCACCCCGTCTTCTGATGTCCACGACCATTATATCGTCCCCTTCAATCATGCTCAAGTTGGTTCGTTCGTTAGTTGTGAGAATGCTTCCCTTGCGCACCGCCTTCCACACAATTTTTCCTTTCCTGATGCTGTACACCGTGTGGCTGATCCCGCATCCTGCTCTTTCTCACGGTGGCTCTTGCAGACACATGACATCCGACTTCCGTTCCACCCCTGTCTCGTGCGAGGCCATGGCCCATCCGTATCACCTGGCGCAGTTGTTTGGAATCGCTTTGAATGCTGAGGGCAGCGACTCCCGGTCCATTTCTGGATTCATTGCCTGTCTCCGCAGCCGTCGCAGTTCCTTATGCAGATAGTGCTGGCATTTCCAGTGTTGTTGTGGTCGTGCTTTCCACCAGTGTGTTGTCCTCTGCCTCCACTCCCTCTGCCTCTGCATCGGCCATCTCCTCTTGGCGCCCACCCCCGTCACCTCCTTCAGCTGCCCTCGCCCTCGGGCCGAGCAAAGTCCTGATCGCTTATGTGGTTGGTCCTGCGGTCATCGTGGTCCATCCTGCTGGTTCTCTTATTCTCCTCTCTTGTGCCTCCCTTGTGGCCTCTGCCTTCTTTGCGCACCTACTGCTGAATGTGATGTGGTTTTCTTGGCAGTTAGGGCACTTCTTTTGTGTGTGGCCGCAGAGAGAGCCCTGCTTTGCAATGTACCCCACGATATTGTATTTATTGGTGCTTGTGTGGTGCGGTCCTGAACAGTCGCCGCATGTCGGTTTGCCGCTGCACTTGCTCTCCATGTGGCCCTAGTCACAGCAATGCTCACATCGGCAGTCTGGGCATACATTTGTGAATGGTTCGACTCGGTACCACACTCCTGCCGCCTTGATGCCTTCTTTGACCAGTCTCCACACCACCTTGTCACCCTTTACCACAAAGATGACTGACGACGTGGGGATCTGCCCTCCCTCTGTCACCCGGCCCTGATGCTGTGACATTTTGCCGGCTATCGCACTTGGACGGGGATCACCATTCCCTCGTTCTCCGCATGGATCTCGTCCCGCATCTTTTGCAGGCCCTCTGTGCCTTTGCCCAGGTACCTCACAGGTGGTATTACACGGATTATCGGGGTTTCCCAGGATTCGTTTACTTCAATGTCAATTACTCACTTGTCGACCGTGAGTGACGCATTGTTGATGGCTTCATGGTAGGCAAGTACCATCGCCGCTCTCAGGTTCTGGTGGGGGATTGCCATGATTGAGCCCTTTGCGTTGCTCTTCGTGTTCATCATCTGTGTGTGGGCCGGAGCCTGCCGGTGGACAAGTGCCCTCTTGATCACCGACGCAATTTCCTTGTTAATCTTGTTGGGCAGAGGTATCCCCTCATCTCTCCTTGAAATTAGGAGTCTCTCTGCCATGTTCTATCCATACCTCATGGGGGGGTCTGGGTTGGTGGGCGCCCTCTGACTCTAGGTGTGCGGTTGGACTTTCTCCCACCTGGTGGCCGGAATGGGTGTGGGTCAAGGTTTGGGTTCGCGTTGCTTTTCTGACTGCTGTTCGAGTTGCAGTTTGGGTTCAGGTTTTAGTTGCTGCTGCAGCTGGCGCTTCTCTGGCTCGCCACCATGCATTGCCCCTGCATGCTGTGAGGCCCCTAGGCGTTCGCCTTCCAGCCTTGCCGTGTTGTTTCGTTTGTCCTTTCTGCATTCCTGGGTCGGTGCTGCTTTGCCTACTCTCGCTTTGGCCAGCACCTTTACGGTCAAGTCCCCCAGGCACACCCCACATAGTTCGTCATCGCAGTGGTGATCTTTCCATTTTGTCTCCCTATCCTCCAGTTATTCATTCATGCTGTGCCATTGGGCCTCTTCACCCGCCGGGTGTGCTTCAGGCACTCTAGCCATCCTCTGGATGGTTTGGTGCCGCTGAGTCTCCTCCTGCGCCTGCTACCTCAAGGTTCGCTCGATCGGACTGATCCTGTGTCCCAGTGCACAAACGGGCTAGGAGTTCTCATTCGTCAGTCTTTTTCAATTTATGTTACGCTCCCACTGCTTGGTTGCAGTCATGAGGGACACGCATATTTTCTTCCCCAACCTTAGGCCAGCCGCGCCGCTGGCATCTTCTGCCTCCGCCAAGTACATGACTCTCTCAACCGGGGGTTTTTCGATCATTCCCCCATTAGGATTGTTAACTTTTTGGGTTGCGATCTTGTGTCATTTGCTTGCTGTCGCGTCACATCCCTCATGCCCAGCCTCCATCACTCCTCCAGGGGGGCGGGAAGTGTCATTTTGGGGTCAGATCAATGACACGAGTCGAATGGCAGTGACTGTATGTTGCTTGTTTTCGAGATTGCCGAGCTGTTTCAAAGTTTCTTAGTGTCAACCTCCGCCAAGCATTCTTGTGAAACCTCTCAATTGGGTGGGTCTCCATATGCGTTCTGTTATGCTGAAGGGTCAACTCTCCTCGGACGGTCCAGGTGTGCTGGGAGTTTCGTCACAGGGTAAATGCCATGTTCGAAATCGATTGCTGCTGTCTGCTTACCGATCAATGTCATTGTGGTTAACTTATTTTGCCGTTTATGTCTGCCAAGACATGCGTTGCCGGTAAGACAGATGTTTCAAGTGCAGAAGATGGACTATGTACCCCTATGATTTTTCCACCACATGGGGTTGCAATTCATGGCCCTGGCTATCTTAGTCTGTTCAGCATGCTACAAGACTGTTTGGGTGCCACGTAGCAGTTTCTAGGCACAACACAATGTGACTTGCCCAAAAATTGCATCAGTTATGTTACGGTTAACAGTGATGTCAACCGCACCGATTCTTCCCAGGATGGACAGAACAAGTGTTAGCAACAATTCCAGACTTTCACTTTGGGTCTGGGTCGGGGTCGAAACTGAACCGTTGCCAAATTGGCGGTCCAGGTCGTCAGTCATCCTGAACTGCCCAGTCGGGTACGGTCCCATGGTAAACTCCATGCAGGTCTGAATTGGGCGGGTTGTCAGCGGGTCGCCCAGGGGGTCTATCCATACATCCATATAAGGGTGTTGCATTTGCAGTGTGTTAATAGTATCTTATCAAAATCACGTTTTCAGCAACCATTAATGTGCTTTTGCTTGTGGAGCAGTTTGCAATAGTGATTAATTTGGTATCTGTGTTTCACCGTCGATATATGGTATTGTTGCCTAGCAAGGTGGTCAATAATACAGTTATGCACTCGAAAATCCGCGCGATGCCTTGATTACAAATTATAGAAGTCCAAAAACTGTTGACACTCCATTGATGCTCATTTTCAGGATGCCGCAGGGAGCATGTAGCTGTTGTTTTTGCCAGTAAAGGCCGCCAATATCTCATAAATGGATGTCTGCAACCAATCGGAACATCACTTACTCACGATGCAAAGCTGAAAATCCTTGACACTGCATTGCCGCTCATGCTAAGAATGGCGCGGTGACCGTATTGCTATCTCTTTTGCCAATACAAGCTGCCAATACGTCCGTTATGCATAACAACGACCAAGTCACTGGTGAATTACTGTACATACAAGACCACAAATTGTTGACGCTGTGTTGAGGCTCATGCTAACAATGGGGTGGTGACCGTGTTGCTATCTCTTTTCCGAAACAGAGCTGCCAATATGTCTGTTATGCATAACAACTACCAAGTCACTGGTGAATTACCATACTTACAAGATGACAAATTGTTGACGCTGCATGGACGCTTATGCAAAGAATGGGGTGGTGGCCGTGTTGCTATCTCTTTTGCCAATAAGAGCTGCCAATACATCTGTTATGCATAACAACTACCAAGTCACTGGTGAATTCCCATACTTACAAGACCACAAATTTTTGACACTCCTTTGACGCTTATTTTGGTGTATTGTCCATTCCACATCTACTGCCGTCAATGATTTTCTTCATGCTGATTTCACTTTACTGGATCTCTTTCTGCGTGATTGAGACTTCGCCCTGTGGCAAAGCCGAGCAGCGTAATTATCTTGCACTATTCAGTCTCACACGACTAAAAATGATGTATCACGCCAAAAAATTCATTGCGCCTGCTATACATCTCTCTATGAACCGATATTCACAAGCTACTTACCATTCGCCCACAATATATATATCTCTGAAACTCTCGGTCAAGCTACATCAAGCTGGTGAATAATTGACGCATTCTGTCCTACTTTTTCTTCCATCCATTATTTCTCCGCCTTCACAATGCATCGACCTCTCACTAACACCTTTTCGGCCTGTCCCTTTGACATCCGTGTCAGCCGAACCAATCTGGGCACATCTGGCGGGGCTCTCACATCCTGCTGCTCAGGGCATTCCGGATCCTCGATGCAATTATTGTGCTGGATATTGGATTGATCGTCCCCAGCACATTCCTCTTCGCTGTCATTTGGATTATCCAGCTTACCATTCCAGTTTTGCCAATCATCGGAGTCCGAAATGGTCTCATTTGCGCTATCCTTGTCACTTTCGAGTAGATGACGGTTCATGTTGCCCATCCGGCGGACATTTAACATTCGAGTTTGTCCTCCAGGGAGGTCCTTTGCACACAAAGCTGGTGGCAAAGGTGATCTTTCAGACAATTTAAATGCAGCCACACTGGCATCATGTTGAAAGAGTGACCAGGATGCTTTGATGATCTCTTCCATGTCCGAAATGTATCCTACGCCGACAATCTGCTTGTTTTGAGCATGAGATTCCTCCTGGGTAGGAGAAAGGTTTTGGCTCCACTGCCACATCTCCAAAAAGTCGTGAACTTTGGCCATTGTGAGCGATCTCCTTGACTCTGCCTCTTTCGTCATTTCGGAGTCATTTTCTGTGTCCGTTGTGTCCAATCCTGTGTCAGTGCCTGCCAATATCCCGTTATTGGCTTGAGTAAACTCCCTTACAACGACTTTTTTGTGAAGGTTCTCGCCTCTGGTTTTTGACTGCCTCCAGCTGATAACATCTCGGCCCTGGGAAAAGCTGGCCTCCACTCTGACACCATGTGGTATGTGTAACGGCGGCACGTGACCCCGGGCCGGGTAACGGCCATTCCATATAATCGGCTCGTCACGAGCCTTAGATCTCTTGTGATAATCATACCTATACATCTACACCTACTATCACTCGCATCCACGTTTGCAAACATATCCCTATATTTACCACACGTATGCCTACGAGGCCGCACGCTGGCGTACGTGTCTTTACACTATTATAGCTCTTTCACTAAACGGATACGTTTCGCTCACGGGATTTCGCGAGTTTACCCCTTTTCGGACGCGCGACACCATGGAGTCAACAATTGAGAATACTGGCCTCCAAACGAGATATCGAAGCATCATCACTGCGAATCACAGAGCTCTGATCAATTCAGCATTCAATTGAGCCACCTGACGGCAGCGGAGTAGAGTTCAGAGACCAATTAGCGCACGAGGCGCGTCACTGGCAATGACTACGAGTATCACGAGTACAAGTCACGACTATTCAACCCTGCCAAAGAGAGAAATCGAATACGATCGATCTAATTGAGTTCGAACAGCATTCCTACAAGTCAATTGAGCACAAACATCAGCTGGAGAAGCTACAACGGACGGAGTGATGTTACTCCTGAATGCGGCAATATCGAGAACCAAAGGCGAAGTCGAGAGACGATATAGGAGTCAGCACAGTTACGACTACATTCCTTCTAATCGAGCGAGGTGCACCTATTTCAATTGGCGTGTACACCTACTGCTCTAGCAACTTCGAAGAAGCCCACTAACAGAAGCATTGTACGGCCAATTATACCTACGGATAGGCTACTCGAGCGAAGCACGCCTACGGAGATAGACAACACTATAAACGAAACCCACCATGGAGGAGGATCAGCCTACGAATGAAGCACTCTTACTGCCACGAACGTCTGCACAAGCGAAGTGCACCTACCGAGAAGACACCCTACGATTGAATACCATTGACGATGAGAAGCTTTCCCTCGATCCAAGCGAACTTATAGTGGCGATACATTGCACAGCGTGAAGTGCATGTACGTTCGAGACCTACACACTTCCACAGACCGACTACGATGACTACAAAGACCGCAAAGACTACGATGACCATGATGACAACGATGACCTCAGAGCACAATTATTATGGGCAATCAGTCCGCCAACTATATCAATGATTTTCGACTGCAATGACATTAACGGCAACGGAGGCTACATATGACTATTATTATCTACGGACCGAATAAGCTCTGGACTTCCGGCATCACCACGACTATGACTGAAAGCGAGTCAAGAAAGGCAACCAAGATTGTCTATATTTGCTACGGGAGAGATGACATTATGAATTGAGACTACCACCTCCAGAGGCACCACTTTCAGGAGACTAATTGGAGGATCCAATCAATCAATGAGATATGGATAATACGAGTTTTAATTAATGCTGGGACACATTCCACGGCACCCAGTCGATATATATGTATACCAGCAAAATTACTATTATCAAGCGGCATACATTACCAGTCCTTATGGCGATATGGAGTGGTCTCAAAATTACAAATTGAATTGCTGGATGTGCCCATCTCGATGTACGATGTGGTACTGAACTGCAGTGGATTAGGGCCCAAACCCGGTAATTGTCGATCGGTCACTGTGCCGGTCTTACCATCAACCCAACAATATACTTCTCTCGCAGCCTCCTCTATGGACTGCCCAAGAGCAAGTTGATATGTGGATGCTATCGAGCAGCGGAAACATGTCTGTGGCGCGAGAAATGCTACCGAGACAATCGCGGTGAGAAGTTCTTCTCCACAAGCATCAAGCTTCTGGACCATCGTAGGACATACCTCTCCCGGGGATACAAACTCGGGGACCGCATGATGACTGCTAGCTAGAAAGCGGTTATCATGGCATTCACCCAACGGTCTGGGGTTTGCACCAGTTTGCTGGGAGCTGCGGTATAGGGACCTATGGAAGCGGCATCGTGAGCCAGCAGAAGTAGTAACCCTCGCAGGCTGGATGGGCGAGCAAGGAGCAGCGGCGGTAGTTGCGGCAGAAGAGCCTCTCCGAGGAGACGTTTGAATGACTGCTACCGGCTCGCCGAGTCACCGAAGGGATGATTGCAGGC